>OHDF01000007.1_pt1 | contig 142427 bp, 116 predicted proteins | sample 1566911 | NCBI WGS metagenome assembly OHDF01 (sample SAMEA3879504, study PRJEB24766) | human gut metagenome | biome: human-associated habitat; feature: feces | place: USA | collected 1985/1987
GTTTTTGGTAAGTTGTATGCAGATAAAGGTTATATTTCTCAGACTCTTTTTGGAAGGCTTTGGGATAAAGGCGTTCATATTGTTACAGGACTTCGCTCAAACATGAAACAGAAACTCATGCCACTTTATGATAAGATTATGTTACGCAAGAGAAGTGTCATTGAATCTGTAAACGATATGCTCAAAAATGTAGCTCAAATTGTACATACTCGTCATCGGAGTTTGCATAATTTCATTATGAATATTTTGGCTGCAATGGGGGCGTATTGCTTCTTTTCTACCAAGCCTCATGTCAACTTTGACTATGAGATACCCCCATCTGACGGGCAACTCGTAATTTGGCAATAAAATAAACTTACATAATTTTGACAGGTGACCATTTTATGGCCACCCTTTGTAGGTTGGATGTTTTTCTGCTCTTTACTTTTTTGAATATTATCTCGAACTCGCGTATTTGGGTACAATTCGGTGCAACTCGTGTGGGTAACAGCGCATTATAGTGCTTCAGTGTGTGGCGTTTCTGCACTCCTTTTTTTGCCAGATATTGCATCGAACCGCGGTGAAAGACTTGCCTTATCATTTTGCACAACCATCATTTTGCATTACCTTTGCAGAAAATAGGCAGCACCTCGGCATAACGTTCAAGCGAGCTTGACGTTCTGCGCTCGGTTTGCACTATTTTTGCAGAAAATAGGCAGCACCTCGGCATAACGTTCAAGCGAGCTTGACGTTCTGCGCTCGGTTGGCACTGCATTTGTATGTAGTAATGACTTTATACTACACTAAGAAACTTATAGCAAAATCTCTTAAAACACATGAGGCCTTCTCTTTTGAAATACTTACAAATTGTTCTGTTTGTCGCAATAATGCCGTTTGTTTCGTTGGCTGACGTAGAAAAGCGTAATTTTACACTCGTAATTGATGCCGGACATGGCGGACATGACGCAGGGGCAGTTGGTGCCTATTCAAAAGAAAAGGATATCAATCTTAAAGTGGCGTTGGCATTTGGCCGGCTGGTTGAAAATAATTGCCCTGACGTAAAGGTGGTTTATACGCGTAAAACAGACGTGTTTATACCTTTGCAACGACGCGCCGACATAGCAAATAATAATAAAGCTGACCTTTTTGTGTCGGTACATACCAATGCGTTGCCTGCAGGACGACAGGCTTATGGGTCTGAAACCTATACGCTGGGTATGGCACGTGCCAATGCCAACTTGGCTGTAGCCAAACGTGAGAATTCAGTTATTACGCTCGAGAGCGATTACAAAAGTACCTATCAGGGCTTTGATCCGAATAAGGCTGAGAGCTATGTGATATTTGAGTTCATGCAGGACAAGTTTATGAAGCAAAGTGTCGATCTCGCCACTTGCATTCAGCGTCAGTACGCCTCGGCAGGACGACCTAATAAAGGTGTGCACCAAGCTGGATTTTTGGTGCTTCGTAATACCTCGATGCCTTCGGTGCTGACAGAATTGGGCTTTATTACCACACCCTCTGAAGAAGCGTATCTTAATTCACAACAGGGTGTGACAGAGTTGAGCCGCAGCATTTATAATGGTTTCCTGGCCTATCGCCGCATGCACCAGCGTGGTGTCAACGACATTCCGGCTAACCTGCCATTGCAGGTGGCGGCTGCGAATGATGTGGCACAGAAACCTGTGAACGCTAACGGCAAAGACACCCCCTCAGCTAAAGAGGTGGCTGTTGTACCGGTTGAGGCTGTGCCCACGGCGCGTATAGCGAAGTCTGATGCAGATAAAAATGAAGAGAAGCCTGTGACTGAAACGCGCAGACCATCACAACCTAAAACGCGACCGGTAACGGCGCAGACTGCACCAGTACGCAAAGTGGAGGAACCTGCTGCCAAGCGGACACCGGCTGTGGCAAATAAGCCTGTGGCAACACCTAAGCAAAATGCAACACCTAAGCAAAATGCGACAGCTAAGCAAAGTGCTGCACCTAAGCAAAGTGATAAACCTACACCTAAGCATAATGCGGCAGCTAAGTCTACAGCCAAGGATAAGGATACAGATAAAGCCAAGGGCAAACAAACAGCAACGAAGAAGGAGTCCCCGAAGGAGACAAAGGGTAAGGATACAAAGAAAGAGCGAGTGGGCGCACGTGCCAAGCAACGTGTGACTTACCGTATACAAGTGGGTGCGGGCAAGAAGGAAATTGCCACTAACGACCCACAATTTAAGGGCTTGGACGTAACGCGTGTGAAGGAAGGTGCGCTTTATAAATACTATTATGGCACCTATCACACTTACGCTGAGGCGCAAAAAGCACAGAAAACGGTGAAGGCAAAATTGCCCGCAGCCTATATAGTAGCCACTGTGGCGGGCAAAAGTGTAACTGTGGCCGAAGCGCGAGCCAAGGAAAAAGAATAATAACAGACTCAACTACTTGCAACAGAATAGAACAAAGTATGAAGAAGGAAATGAAAATAGCACTCACAGCAGTGGTGGCACTTGTGCTGCTGTTTGTGGGACTGAACTTTTTGAAGGGCATTAACGTGTTCAAGTCAACCAATACCTATTATGTCAAGTTTAAGGACGTAGCAGGTCTTGCTGTGTCGAACCCCGTCTATGCCAACGGCTACCCTGTGGGTATTGTCCGTACGATAGATTATGACTATAAGCGTGGCGAGTATGTGGTGGTAGGCATCGAACTCGATGATGAGATGCGCGTGCCGCAACAAACGCGTGCCGAACTCGAGGCCGAACTTATGGGTGGCGTGAAAATGACGCTTGTGCTTGGCCCCAATCCTGTTAAGAATATAGAGCAAGGTGACACCATACAGGGCGGCATGCACCTCGGTGCAATGGACAGAGTGGGCGAGATGGTGCCGCAGATAGAAAAGATGCTGCCAAAGCTCGACTCGATCATGGACAACTTGAACCGTCTCACTTCAGACCCTGCCTTGGCTGCCACATTACACAATGCACAGGCTATAACAAGCAATTTGAAGCAGACATCAGAGAAACTTAACGTGCTGATGCAGAACGATGTGCCTGTGATGCTTGCCAATTTGAAAAATACCAGTGCCAATGCCGAGCGCTTTACGGGCAAATTGGCGGCGCTTGATGTACAGACCACGCTCAATAGTGCCAATGCTACGTTGGCCAGTGCCAATCGTTTGGCCAACCAGCTTGGCGAAATGTCTACGTCGCTCGATACAAAACTCAAGAGCAAGGATAACACACTTGGATTGTTCTTGAACGATCGTGGCGTATATGACAACTTGAACTCTACCTTGCGCAATGCAGACTCGTTGATGATAGACCTCAAGTCGCACCCCAAACGTTATGTGCATTTCTCCATATTCGGCAAGAAGGATAAGTAATTACCCAATATTGAACACCTGTTCAGGTGATAGGTGATTTTATACAAATGGAACGGGCGCTTAAGCGTGCCCGTTCCATTTGTCTTAATATGGCGATTTGGGCTGGCGCAAGCAAAAAACTGGTTTTGTTTCGCTCTTTTAAGGGCGAACAGACCTTTTTCTGATGAACGCAAGACGAGATTGCTGAAAAACCGATGCAGGACGAGACTGTTGAAAAAACCGACGCGGGACGCGTCGCCTCCATTAGTTAGTGCTTGCGTTTTGAATCAGATTGACAGGTTAAAAAGCAAATTTGAAGTCATGTAAAGAACTATTGTGCCAGGGTATTGCGCTCTAATGGGGGCGACGCGTCCCGCGTCGGTGAAAATACAATGCCCATACACCAAATAAAGGCTCACAGACAGCAGTAATTACATTTCTGTCTGTGAGCCTTTACCTTAATGCCCGACGTGGGACGCGTCGCCCCCATTAGAGGTAGCGTTTGGTAGTAGCGTTTGGTGCTTGAGTCCGGCGCATGTGTTTACGTTTTACCGAAAAGCAATAATTTATAAAAGGGTCAAGACGATAAAGTTGCACTTGGTACCTTTACCTTACTACAAAAACTTTACTTGTCGTGTATCTTACATCTTACACAAATGCATTGCAATTCGCTGATTATCAATGCTTTAATTAGTGTAAGATACTGCCAATGTCACCTACACACAACCTACACACCCCACACGCTGCCACACGGCACAAGCACGGGAGGAGGATATTACGGCATAGGGGCACAGAAAAGTCTGTTGCTCCGACAGATTCTCCTACGTCCCTGTGGTGTAACCCCCACCGCATACGTCCAAACCGACTGCGCGATAGCGGGGTGTGATGTGTAAGATGTATGTAAGGGTGTGTAAGATATTTTGAAATCATCTTACACACTTGAAACCTTTGTAAATCAGCTTGTTATGTACAAAAAGTGTAAGATGGCAGTGAAAGCACACGTATTCGTTTATAAGAGGGGTGACGTAGTTAGAACACACTTGGCTTGTTCTTGAACGATCGTGGCGTATGTGACAACTTGAACTCTACCTTGCGCAATGTAGACTTGTTGATGATAAACCTCAAGTCGCCCTCCAAACGTTATGTGCATTTCCTCATATTCGGCAAGAAGGATAACTGCTCAGGTGACAGGTGTTTTTATACAAATGTAACGGGAGCTTAAGCGTGTCCGTTCCATTTGTCTTAGTATGTGCAATGTTGCGTGTGACGGGCTGTGAGGAGAACTTTATTGCAGCGGCTGTCTTCATGTTCTATTGACAATCCTTGTTAGCAAAATGTGCTTTATATCTTTCGTCATTTCAAATAAAATTCGGAACTTTGCAAACCCTATCGGCAAGTTGTAAACTCTAAATATCCTCAATGCAAGACCATACGCTCACATATTGGCAGACATCGTTGCAGTATATCAAGCAAAATGTACCTGCAGACATATACAAGGCATCGTTCGAGCCTTTGCAGTTTGTCAGTTTTGACGAGGGATTGCTAAAGGTTGGAGTGCCCAACAAATTGTTTGCAGAGTTGTTTGAAAGCAACTATGCCAAGTATTTCTTGCAGGTAGTCAGTCACTATTGTGGGCGCAGCGTCAGACTGAAGTATGTGATAGAGCAAAAGCCGGCTGAGAATGTAGCGCCCAATCCGATATTGGTGACGCCAAACGAAAAGGAAATTAACCGCTACAGGGTAACTCCACAACAGACGCAGGCAAAAATGCCGCCGCTCGATTCGCAACTCAATCGTCGTTACACGTTTGAGAATTTTGTAGAGGGTGGCAGCAACAAGCTCTCGCGCAGCGTGGGGTTAAGCATAGCCGAGAGTCCGGGCAAAAGTGCTTTTAACCCATTCTTTCTGTACGGGCCGAGCGGTGTGGGCAAAACGCACTTGGTCAATGCCATAGGTGTACGCATCAAGCAGTTAAATCCCGAAAAACGCGTGCTGTTTGTATCGGCGCACGTGTTCAAAACCCAATATACCGACTCGGTAATACATAACACGCAAAACGATTTTATCAATTTCTATCAGTCGATTGAAGTATTGATAATTGACGATATACAGGAGATTACTACGTCGAAAACTCAAATGGCCTTTTTTCACATATTCAACCATTTGCAACAGAATAACAGACAGATAATCATTACCTGCGATCGTCCGCCCGTGCTGTTTGAGGGCATAGAGGAGCGTATGCTTACCCGTTTTAAGTGGGGTATGGTAGTGGAAATGGAAAAGCCCGACACGCAGCTGCGCCGCGACATATTGGTGTCAAAGATACGCCGCGACGGATTGGAACAGGCTATCCCACCTGATGTGGTGCAGTATATAGCCCAGAATGTGGAAAGCAGTGTGCGTGAGCTCGAGGGTATTGTCAATTCCATTATGGCCTATTCGGTGGTTGATAATTGCGAAATAGACATGCAATTAACCCAGCGTGTAGTGGCACGTGCCGTAAATTTGGAAAAGAAAGAACTCTCTGCCGATGACATATCTGCAGCAGTATGCCAGCGATATGGTGTGAAGCAAAAGGACCTCTCGTCAAAAAGCCGCAAACAGACTATTGTGCAGGCGCGCCAGTTGGCAATGTTCTTGATACACAAGTACACCGACACCACTTACAGCCATATAGGCAGAATGTTTGGCAAACGCGATCACAGCACCGTACTTTATGCCTGTAATCAGGTGACGCGTCGCATTGGAGTGGAAAAGACTTTCAGACGCGAGGTTGAGGAACTTGAGAGTGTGCTGAAGTAAGCGCATTCCTTGGAAATTGTTGCTGTCCGATAAAACGCCGAAACGCAACTTTTTCCGTCTTAATCCCTTTATAAATAGGACTTCATGCTCTTTTTCCACAAAAGTAAGCCCCTTTAGTTAACTGTACATAGCCGCAGAAGCTATTATTGGCATAAAAGCATACATGCGAACGGACTCAAGCACCAAACGCTACCTCTAATGGGGGCGACGCGTCTCGCGTCGGGAAAAGATTCAGCTATTATTTAGTATAGCTTATATCTTTCCTTTTAATTATCCCGACGCGAGACGCGTCGCCCCCATTAGTGCTTGCGTTTTTTTGCAGCGCGTTTCAGGCAACTTAAAATGCAACAAAAACGCTCGCGCCATTGATACCGATTTTGAACACCCTGCCTGAAAGGACAAAAGCATTATAACGTGCTTTGGACTTTTACCGGACTCCAAGACATCTCAAAAAAAAGGCTGTATGCAATTTGTAATGCATACAGCCTTAATTTATTCTACAAAGTTAAGCGCTAACTTAGTTGGGGAATTCTGGAGTTGTACCGAAATTCTTGTAACCCGAATTGTAAAGGTCGGGAGAGTTTGAAATGTCCTCTACCATGCCTTCGGGCATAGCCTTGAGCGTTCCGTCAGCAACAAGTGCGTCCATATCATTCTTAAATTCTTCGTACATTTCAGGAGTAAATACGCTGAAGTAGTTGCCATAGTCACCAATATAGATAGCAATTGTACGTAAGAAGCCCCAACGTTCAAAATACGGTAAGAGGTTGTAACCAGAAATACGAGATACCTTGCGAATGTAGTTAAGAACGAAAGGCATGGTGTTACCCGCAGGGTTACTGCTCTTTGTAATGTAACCCTTCGTTATCCAACAACTGTTAGGATACTTGGCTGCAAACACCGCATATTTACCATTCTTGTTATTGTTCTGAGCAGAAGCAAGTGCTTCGTACTTGTCAAGACCGTCCTGCTTTTCAACTACCGAACCATTCTCATTATCATTCTGGCGAAGTGCTTCATACCAATCTGGTGCAAAGTCAGGTTTGCCGTGCGTAGTGAAGTAATTGTAAAGCATGACGAAAGGACAAAGAACCTCACCTACTCCAACCTCTACATTATGAAGAGCCTTACCAGGAGTCTTTGAATAATCTGCAACGATAGAGTCCTTCATTGTCTCGCAGAAAGCGCGCAAAGCCTCGTTAGGCTGAGTACTTCTCTTCTCATATGCAAGATGACGCTTTCCGCTGTAACGCGAACCCCTTTGCCCACTTGTAGCTGTTTCAATATCAGTGTAATCAGCATCTACGAAATGTCTACGAGCAGCTACCCAATTGTTAATCTTTTCTGATGAGTGATAACCCATCTTCATGATATTGTAGTACGAGTTCATGTTGTTAGTAACTTCACCCATACCACCCCAACAGAAGTAAGGGTGCATTTGGTGCTGATGTCCCCACTCGTGAGAAAGGCCCCAAATAGCGTCATCGTCATTGTGAACAAGCGTATTGCAATCGAGTACGCGTGACTCCTGATCATGATGGAACGACACGCCGAAACCACCCTGGAACATATAGTAGGTGTAGTTGGTATAAGCCATTGTACGGTTGTCGGGCAGGCTGTTATATTTGGTAAAGCCGAGCAAATCGTGCTCCCACTGAATGAGCGAGTCAAGCACATTCATATACTGGCGGTAACCAAGCACGCGTTCCTCCTTGGGGTCCTTCGGGTCTTTCTTTGTAGCACGGCAGTAGTCGTGCAAGCCCTTAGATGTCCATACCGAGTGAACCTTCTTGCCGAGCACGTCCATACAAACATTGACGGCCTTGCCAGTGAGCTCATACATTTCCTCATTAGTCTTGTCCGGGCTCAAATAGCCATTGATTTGGCCATCGATAAAGTGTACCTTGATAGCCGGCTGCAATTCAGGGTTGGCATCAGCATAATAGCATACATAAGCCAAACCATCATAGTCGTAAGTGTAATCAATGGTGTTAAGACCATTCTTTACATTGTAAGTAAAACTTTGCGGATTACCACCATCAAAGTTGCTACCATCCTTACCAACATACCAAGCGGTAATAGTTATGGGCACAGTCTGTCCGTCGGGCAAACCTGACACAGCTACAACCTGCTTACCTTTAGTGATGTTGATACCTGTAACACCCTGGCGTTGGTCATACAATTTACCTGGCGCATTCCAGAGAGCAGACTGAACCGTTGGATTCAACTTAGCAGTGTAAGTCTGCACGCGGCAAGTTTCATCGTATGTGTTATTCAGAATCTTTGTAGCCAATCCACGATAATACTCATTGCTAATCTTTGAGTTAATCATGTCCTGGGTCACACCCTCTTTCAAAGTAGAAAGCGACTGATCCGTAAAGAGAGAAAAGATATCGTCTGACGGTATTTCGGTGGCACCCTCATTTTTGCTCTGAGTGATAGTGAGGGTCTCTTTCAGCTCCTTCTCCTCATTAACAAACGTGACACGGCCAACGCGCTTAAAGTTGCTTTCGTTATATGCAACATGAATATAAACCGAGCCATCGGCAGCCTTACGCACCGACAACCAGTCAGCATCAGTTGACACTGTGTAGTCCACATTGCTTGTTATGTCATAGCAAAGCGTACGTTCAAGATAGCTGATAGACTGGCTATGAGGAGCTACAATGACGGGATAAGCATCGCTTGACAACTTGACCTGTGCCATAGCTGGCTGATAAGCAGTACCAGCGAAAGCCAATGCAGCACAAGCAAAAATTTGTTGTATGTAGTTCATTTAATTGTCAATTTATTTAGTGAATTGTATTAAAGGATTACTTTAGTACCATTTACGAGGTATACACCTGTTACAAGCTGAATGTCCTGAGTACCTTCAACTGTACCCTGCCACATCAACTGACCAGCCGTGTTGTAAACCTTTACGCTCTGAGGACGCGAAGCAGTGAGAGTGAGCACGCCGCTACCCGCCTTAATATCAAGACCATTGGCAACAGTAGTCACATTGTTTATACCAGTGAGCACTTCATCTTCACTGTTAGCCACTACAAAGTGGGTTGTCTGCTGCTTCAAGTCAGGGTAATCAGAATTTGTAAACTCAACGTACACCTCTCTGAAAGGCTTTTTGAATGCCACAAGGCCCTTATAGATAGCTGCAATCTTAATGTACATATCAGACTTGGCTATGTCGCTCACTTCGCCATTTTCGTCAACCGACTTGTAAGTATAGCTTGCTGAGTTATCTTCTACCAACTCCTGAATATTAAGCACATAGGGGAGCTTGAGTGTGTTGTAATCAGAAGCTTTTTCACAAGTGAGCAAATAATAAACCCACTCGCCCTTGTCGTTACGCACGCGCTTCAACTTGCTCGTAATGTCGATGTCGCTCTGCTGATTAGCATAAGACAAGTACTTAACTTGTCCTTCCTTCGGCAACGAATTGAACGAAAGTTTGTTATTGTCGCAAGTGTAAGCGTAAAAGTTTGTGCTGGGCAAGTTTACAGTCTTGAGTTGGTTGTTCTCAACGGCCAGATAATCAAGATTGTCTGCATTTTCCACATTCAACTTTGACAATTTGTTGTTCTCGGCAAACACGTCGCGCAATGAAGGCATTGTACCGTTGATTGTCATCGAACTTACCGCACTATTGCCACACATGATAACAGAGATGGCATTTGAAATAGTAGCCACAGACTTTACAGATGTTTCGGCACACTTCAGCACATCGAGGTTGGTGTTGGAATTGAGATTAACTCCTGTGTAAGCATTACCACTAATGTTCAAGTGCTGCAAAGTACTGCTCTTGTAAGCAAACGTGCCAGTCAACTCATTGCCCGACAAGTTAACTGTTTCGAGCACAGGTGTTGCGGCAAGACTGATTGAAGACAACTTATTGTTTGCACAATTCAAGTCGGTAAGCAGTTTGCAACCACCGAGATCGAGTGTTGTCAATGCATTGTTCTGGCAGTAAAGAGAGCGCAAATTGGGAGCTGCAGACAGGTCGATTGCCGTCAAGCCCAAGTTGTCGCAAATAAGAGTTTGTAACTTAGCAGGGCTCGTAATGGTAATGGTTGAGCCTCCCAAAGTGCCAGTGAGGGTCAAACCAGTCGTCCCTGTATTTTCAACAGCAACGGGTGTACCTGTACCCCAATCAACTGTCACACCATCTGCATTGTTTATCTGCAGTGAAACAGTCTCGCCTGCTGTCTTGCTGGTAGTAAGTTTTACCACATCGTCTGCCATGGCAGGCGAAATGGCCAGCATACCTGCTGCCAGCAAAGAAACAAAGAGTTTGTTTTTTTTCATAGAAAGTATAAATGTTTGTAGATGTCTGTTCCATGCACCGCCGTATTTGCTCCCCGTTTAACGAATAAAGAAGCCACAAACGACAGCGCACAATTCATGTAATTGTCAGATTCATCAGCAAAGTTGCAGAAAAGTATTTAAGTACACAAATATTTGCCCTTTCTTTTGAAATATTGCGAGTTAATTATACTGAATTGTGCTCAAAAAACGCACAGTGCTACCCAATATTAGTATAACTTATGCAACAAGCACCTTGCAAAACAAAGCAAACTTTCTCACCTTACAAAAATAAGCTACACGCAATATAGACCCATTCAAAGTTGCTTCCCTCATATTCATGTTTGACGCCATAATTTTTTACATTAACGAATACAAACTATGGAAAGGTAGCACAAACGACAGAAGTTAATCGGCAAGCAGACAATTAGCCGAACAAGTAAGTTGCCGTACCCGAACCATAGTAATGGGGGCACACACCTCCCACACAGCACTTTTTGCGCAAACTGTCTACACTCTGCACTTTTGTCTACACTCCCATTGATTTTCAACAACTTACGCAGTGCATATAAGCCCGTTTTTTATATGCACTACCATCTGCATACTACACTTTTGTCTGCACTATATACACTATCTGCACAGCCTCGTCCGCACAGGTGCAGCACACGTCCATACCGGTACGGCATAACGACATAGGGAGGGCGTAAAAATTGTTGGAGGGACAGAAAAACCGCCCTCCCTATGTCCGCCATACGCTCCCCCTATGACGTAAAAATGCACTGCCGCCTGCAACGAGTGCAGACGGCAGTGCATATAAAAATCAGACTTGCCTACACGCATTTAGTCATTGATTATCAATCACTTTTACACACAAAGTGCAGAGTGCAGACAAAACAGTAAAAACATCTACTTAGCTGAACAAACCTACCTTTCGCCCACTGGCACGTAGTCGCGGATATCGGCCACGCAACGATATGCGGGGCGAATAATGCGGCGACCAACAAAGCCGAGTTCCTCATTACGGTGTGCACACCAACCCACTATACGAGCCATTGCAAAAAGCGGGGTATAAATTTCGATGGGCAATCCAATCAGGTCGTACACAAAGCCTGAATAAAAATCGACATTAGCACAAAGTTTCTTGGCTGTACCTTTTATGTCGTAAACAGCCTCAACAGCCAATTTCTCAATGCGCTCCATGAACTCAAACTCTTCCATGCGACCTTTTTCCTCAGCCAGTTTGCGCGCCATCTCTTTGAGCAGTACCGCGCGCGGGTCGGAAAGGGTGTACACGGCATGGCCTATGCCATAAATCAAACCGGTACAGTCGTAGGCTTCTTTCTTGACTATTTTGTGCAGATAGCGGCTTATTTCGGCTTCGTCGTCCCAATGTCTGATGTTTTGCTTGAGATGCTCTATCATGTGGTGAACCCGAATATTGGCTCCACCATGTTTAGGGCCTTTGAGCGAACCTATACCTGCGGCTATTGATGAGTAGGTGTCGGTACACGTTGAAGAGGTGACGCGCACTGTAAATGTAGAGTTGTTACCACCACCATGTTCTGCCTGCAATATCAAGAGCAGGTCGAGCGTACGTGCATCAAGCGGTGTATAATGATTGCCCAACAACATGTACAGGAAGTTCTCTGCCAACGAGAAGCCTTCCTTGGGATGGCGGATATGCAGCGAACGCCCGAGAGCCTTATGTCGCAACATATTATATGCATAGGCTATTATAGTAGGGAACTTTGAAATAAGCTCGACACTCTGACGCATGAGATTTTCGCGCGAAATGTCATCAGGATTGGCATCGTAGGTGTACAATTCGAGCACACTACGGGCCAATATGTTCATTATGTCATTGCCTTCAAGCTCTACAATGTTCAAAGTAGTTTTTGACATCAATGACATGTTATCTACCAAGAGGTGGCGGAACTGCTCAAGCTCTTCACTGTCAGGCAAACGCCCCGACAAGAGCAGATAGGCTATCTCTTCATATCCAAAACGCTGCTCGCGCAACACAGCGTGCACAAGGTCTGACACCTCATAGCCTCTGAAGTAGAGTTTACCCTCGATTGGGCGCAAACCATCTGCTGTACGCTCGTAACCCACCACATTACCAATATTGGTTAATCCGACAAGTACGCCTGTGCCATCCTCATTACGCAAGCCACGCTTTACGTCGAGTTTACGGAAAAGGTCTGCATCAATTTTGACGCACCCCTTCATGTTGTCAGCCAATTTATATATGAGGTATTCTTCTTTCTTATTTATTGTCATAGCCAATTGATTATTTGGTTATTACATCACACAGTGCATCTGCAAATTCCTTTGTGCCGAGAGGTTTGCCATTATCCATAAAACGTGCCAAATCGGCAGTAGCATAACCATCACCAAAGAGCGTTTCGAGCGCTGCAGTCACCAATTTTGCAGCCTCGGTCCAACCCAGATGCTCAAGCATCATCACGCCCGAAAGTATCAACGAGCAAGGATTGGCCTGATTGGTGCCCGCAAGGTCGGGAGCCGTGCCATGAGTGGCTTCGAACACAGCCCTACCCTGCTCATAATTAATATTGGCACCCGGCGAAATGCCTATGCCGCCAACCTGTGCAGCCAACATGTCTGAAACGTAGTCACCATTCAAATTCATGGTGGCTATCACATCGTAGGCTTCGGGTTTGAGCAGCGCGTTTTGCAAGAAAGCATCACAGATGCAGTCGTCCATGCGCACATTGCCGCCAAAGCATTCGTCGTTCACTTCGTAGCCCCAATTTTTGAAACCACCCTCGGTAAACTTCATGATATTGCCCTTATGTACCAATGTGACATGATTGGAGCCTTGGCTCTGTGCATACTGGCAAGCAGCCTTGACAAGACGTTTGGAGCCCTCAATAGATACAGGCTTTACGCCAAACGCTGAAGTCTCGGGGAAACGCACCTTGGTTACGCCCATTTCATCGTGAAGGAATTCGTAAAAATGGCGTGCCTCACGCGAACAAGCCTTCCACTCTATGCCAGCATAGATGTCCTCAGTATTTTCGCGGAATACAACCATGTTGACCTTTTCGGGGTGTTTCACCGGCGATTCAATGCCCTTGAACCACCGCACCGGACGCAGACATACATAGAGGTCAAGCCCCTGGCGCATGGCCACATTAAGCGAACGTATGCCGCCACCTACGGGGGTAGTAAGAGGCCCCTTTATGCCGATATGATAATCGGCAAAGTCCTTCAGTGTGTCGTCGGGCAGATAAGTGCCCAAGGTATCAAAGGCGTGCTGCCCTGCCTGCACCTCTTTCCAAACAATGCTTCTTTCTGCACCATAAGCCACTTGTACAGCTTTATCTATAACCTGCTGCATGGCCGGAGTTATTTCGGCACCAATACCATCACCTGTTATAAATGGTATGGTCACATGGGCTGGCACTGTAAGCGTGCCATCAGATGCAACCTGTATTTTGTTGTCAGTCATTTTGTTCAATTATTAAGTAGGTGTTCAAATTTATTTTATACAATCAGTAGGTGTCATTTTTGAGCACCTACTGATGTGAGACGTAATTCTTATCCTTTTCAAGTTCAGGCACAAACAACGCGAGTTGAGCAAGTAGCGTGAACTGTGTCTTACAGAACCGTTCGATTACGATTGTTCGTGCTGAAAAACATCAGGGGTTATTACGAGGCCGCCAGAGCCGAGCCTGCCTTGAACCATGCTATTTGCAAGTTGTTATAGGTGTGATTTGTCCAAATGGTGTCGGATTCTCCATTGGCATGATGTATGTCTATTTGCACTTGTTTGCCTACTGCCAACGAGCTGCATTTCACTGTGAACGCATCACCCTCTTTAACCTTTTCATAATCGGCAGGATTGGCAAAAGTCAGTGCCAATACGCCTTGTTTCTTTAGATTTGTTTCGTGTATACGGGCAAAACTCTTTACCAACACGACCTTAACGCCAAGATAGCGTGCTTCCATGGCGGCATGCTCACGACTGGAACCTTCGCCATAATTATCCTCGGCCACGATTACACTGCCACCTTTTGCGTCGCGGTAATGCGCTGCAGCCTGCCACACTTCACTGTCCTGCCCCGTTGTCAAATCTTTCACACAGCCGGTCTCGCCCGTAAAAGCATTGACTGCGCCAAGCAGCATGTTGCGCGAAATATTCTGCAAATGACCACGGTAGCGCAACCAAGGACCTGCCATTGATATGTGGTCGGTAGTGCATTTGCCCTTTACCTTTATCAGCAATGGCAACTGTTGGAAGTCTTCGCCATTCCAAGCAGCAAATGGCTGCAAGCGCTGCAAACGTTCGCTGTCAGGTTTAATTTCAACCTCAACTGACGCATCGGGTTGTATGTTGTATGCGGGTTTGATAGCCTGCACGCACGCTGCATCTGAGGCATAGCCCTTAGCAGGCAAGGCCTCACCTTGCGGCATGCAGCAATTTATCTCTGGCATGAAAGAGGGGTGTTTGGTCAAATCACCCGTAAAGGCATATCCTACGGCCGTTTCGGGCGAGGCCACAAACGCGTATGTATTGGGGTTGCCATCGGCGCGCTTAGCGAAATTGCGATTAAAACTGGTAACGATGCTGTTTGGACGCTCAGGATGTGGATTTTCACGTTTCCATTGGCCAATACAAGGACCGCAGGCATTTGTCATAATGGTGGCACCGGCCTTGACGAACACATCAAGAATGCCATCACGCTCTGCTGTGGTGCGCACGAGTTCTGAACCCGGACACACTATAAGCTGCGACTTCAAGGCGTGCCCAGCTGCGAGCATGGACTTGACAACCGATGCCGCACGGGCCATATCCTGATACGAAGAATTGGTGCATGAACCAATCAAGCACACATCTACCTGTTGAGGCAAATTTTCATTCTTTACCTTGGCAGCCATTTCCGACACTTGGCAAGCCGCATCGGGAGTAAACGGCCCATTAACGTAAGGTGTCAATTCGTCAAGATTTATGGTAATGCACTGGTCGTAGTACTGTTCGGGATTTGCCTCCACCTCTGCATCTGCACGCAAGTCCATTGCCACTTCATCAGCCAATTCGGCCACGTCTGCACGTCCTGTACACTTGAGGTAAGCGGCCATTTGCGCATCATAAGCAAACATTGAAGTAGTTGCGCCAACCTCGGCCCCCATATTGCAAATGGTGGCCTTGCCCGTGGCGGGAATTGTGGCAGCTCCAGGACCAAAGTATTCTATAATGGCATTGGTCGCGCCCTTTGTGGTGAGTTTACCAGCCAGATATAAGATAACATCCTTTGGCGATGTCCAACCAGAGAGTTTGCCTGTCAACTTTACACCTATCAGTCGAGGGACTTTCAACTCCCATGGCGTGCCTACCATCACATCTACAGCATCAGCACCGCCCACTCCAATGGCTGCCATGCCAAGTCCACCGGCATTGGGTGTGTGTGAGTCGGTTCCAACCATCATACCGCCTGGGAATGCATAGTTTTCGAGTACTACCTGATGTATGATGCCAGCACCAGGCCCCCAAAAGCCCATACCATAGCGCTTGGCCGCCGACTGCAAAAAGTTGTACACCTCACTGTTTACCTTGCGAGCTGTTGGCAAATCGACTTCATTCCCCTTATAGGCTTGTATCAAATGATCGCAATGAACGGTGCTTGGCACTACAGTTTGCGCCCGGCCAGCATTCATGAATTGAAGTATGGCCATCTGTGCCGTGGCATCTTGCATGCACACTCTGTTAGGCTGAAAGGTCGCATAATCTGTGCCGCGACTATAATCATAATTGTCCACGTCGGAACTTACATGCGAGAAAAGCACCTTTTCGGCATAAGTTAGCGGACGGCCAACTTTTGAACGTATCATATTTACCTTCTGTGCGTATGAAGCATAGAAGTCTTTGATCATGTTGATGTCGTATGTCATAGATTGATTTGTTTAGTCACTTTGTATCATTATTCACAAACACGCTTACATTCAGCGCGTCACATGGGCAAAGATACAACATTTTGTTTGTATAACGACTATAATTATTACATAAATAATCATTAAAGTGCATTACACTTTCAAATTAATAAGTTTGAAGCACGCCCAAACAGCCTTGCGAATACGTTAATTGCCCCACACAGTTTTTGATTATAACACGCTTTCTTGTAAATTTGCATACCGAATTAAATACTTCCCAATATCATGTACTATATATCAAAGCGCATTGAAATAGCCTTTGCTCACCAATTACACTTGACATATGAGAGTAAATGCCAAAACCTGCACGGACATAACGGCATTGTCACCATATATTGTTGTGCTGAAACGCTTGACGAGAATGGCATGGTGATTGACTTCAGTCATGTTAAACGGCAAATTAAAGAAAAGATGGACCACCAACTTCTCAACAACCTTTTTGACTTTAACCCTACGGCTGAGAATTTGGCTCACTGGATTTGCAACGAGGTGCCTAAATGCTATAAGGTCACGTTTCAAGAATCAGAGGGGAACGTTGCATGTTACATTAAACCAGGATTTGAATCAGCTCCTTTTTAAGCCATGTTCAAAGTTCCTGTTGTAAAAAGATGCTTCATAAGACACACATGAGGATTAACGAGATATTTTATTCATTACAAGGCGAGGGCTTCTTTACCGGAACGCCCGCTGTGTTCATACGCTTTTCGGGGTGCAACTTGAAGTGTCCTTTCTGTGACACGAGCCATCAGCATGGACAAGAAATGAGTGAAGACGAGATAGCCGGCGAAGCTGCAAAATACCCAGCCAAGCATGTCGTGATAACAGGCGGCGAACCCTCACTGCAACTCACAGCAAGCCTGATAGACAAATTGCACGAGTGTGGCAAGTTCGTGGCAATCGAAACAAATGGTACGCACAACATTCCCGAAAACATTGACTGGATTACGTTATCGCCAAAGGACACTTTTGTGAACACGAACACAGCAAAAGTGATAATCAAACATTGTAACGAATTAAAATTAGTGTACAACGGAACGCAGCCTGCTACCTACCCTACTGTACATTCCGATCACTATTTTTTACAACCTTGCGACACAGGAGACGACTTGCGTAACAAGCAACTAATTAAAGACACTATCGAATTTTGCAAAACAAGCCCCAAATGGCGTTTATCCCTTCAGACGCACAAAATTCTGGATATCAGATAAACGTGTTACTTTGGTTGAATATCATATAAGGGTGGTTCTAATAATTCTGAAAACAGATTTTTTTAGAACCACCCATAAAACGTCACATGCCATGAAATTGCCTCCCACAGGAAACGAACTTTATTGTTTAACTGATTTACAATTCTTGCCGGTGGCTTGCTTGCGCAGTTGGTACGTATTGTACAAATTATGCCAAATGCTATAAAATCCGCCTGCTATAGAAGTTACGGGATTGAGAAACGTATACCCCAACCAAATGGCAAAGACCGTATTTTTTTGTCCTAAAGCCTGGCAACTACTTACAGGGGTTTGATAGTGTCGACCTATCAAACGCCCTAAACCAAATTGTAAAGCACAACAAACTAATGACACCACAGCTATGGCAAAGAGCTCGCCAATCGAATGATTGGTATGTACTATGCTGCGCACCGTAACTGCTATGGCTATGCCTAATGCCACAGCCCACAAATAAAAAGCAAGGTCATGGAACGACGTTAGCACCTTGTGCAAACGTGGCAAAAAGAGTCTTACAAGTTGCGCGGCTATGAGTGGACATATAAGTAGCGGGAACACCTTGGCCATTATCTGCCAAAAATACTGCAAAAAGCCCAAATCTGATGAATGATGGTTGATTAAAGGCACGAAAATTGGCACAACTAAGGCTACCATGAGATTGATTAGCAATGTATACATGGTTATGTCTGCCCCATCACCCTTCAGTTTCAAAGTAACAACCGATGCCGAAGTAGCCGTCGGACATATCAAACACAATGCTGCTGCTTCGAGCACGACACCACATTTGATGTGCGGGAATAAATAAAGCGACAAACATATTACAGCGAAACTGGCTATTTGTATGAGCAATAACCACAGATGCGACATTTTGGGACGCAAATCGCACACATTAATTTTACAAAACGATAAGAATAGCATTGAAAATATCAGCAGCGGTTGCACTATTGATACAACCGACATAGCATAAGGTTTTGTAAACTGAAGATAAGGACAATTTGAATAGGCGAAATAAGCCAAAGCTCCTGCCGTGATAGCCACGGGCAAAGTCCAATTTTTCAAAAAACGTACCACTGCATTCATACCTTCGTACATTTTATATATTTACGGGTGCACTCTCAACAACGGGTGCACTCTCAACAAAAAGCCACAGAAACTATTTATGATATGGCTGAGAAGTTGATTTGCTTCTTTTTTAACCGTGCCAACTGTGCCCATACCACCTCATTTTGTGGCAAATTATGATGAGGGTCACCTGCCAGCACTTGCGAGGCAGCCTCACGTGCTACCTCAAGCAACTCTTGATCTTTGACAATGTTGGCAATCTTAAGGTCAAAAGGCATTCCACTCTGTGCCGTTCCTTCGATATCACCAGGACCACGCAATTTCATGTCTTCCTCTGCTATCACAAAGCCATCTGTACTGTCAACCATCACACGCATACGGCGACTTGATGTATCACTAAGGTTGTCCTTGGTCATCAGTATACAGTACGATTGTTCTGCACCACGACCAACACGGCCACGTAATTGGTGCAGCTGAGCCAAACCGAACCGTTCAGCATTTTCAATAACCATGACAGAAGCATTGGGCACATTCACCCCAACCTCGATAACCGTTGTCGACACCAATATGTGGATATCGCCCTTTTTGAACGCCCTCATCACATTCTCTTTGTCAACAGGTTTCATCTTGCCATGAACTATGCCAACCCTGTAGTCTCTAAACACATCTACCAGTTGGTTATAACCTGTTTCGGCATCGCGTAAATCGAGCTTTTCGTTTTCTTTTATTAAGGGGTACACCACATAGACTTGCCGTCCTAACTGCAACTGATAACGAATGCCCTGATACAATTTACCACGGTCGGTTTGCCTGTAATGCACCGTTTGCACGGGTTTACGACCGGGAGGCAATTCGTCTATCACGCTCACGTCCAAATCTCCATATACGGTCATGGCCAATGTGCGCGGTATGGGAGTGGCGGTCATTACCAATATATGAGGCGGCCGTACATTTTTTCCCCACAATTTGGCACGTTGTTTCACACCAAAACGGTGCTGCTCATCAATTACAACAAAGCCCAAATTAAGAAACGACACCGATGGTTCAATTAGTGCATGCGTACCTACAAGTATTTTGACACTACCATCAGCCACGCCATCGAGTACTGCCTTACGGCGCTTGCCCTTTACATTACCTGTCAACAAATCAACTTTGATTGGCAATTCACCAATTTGTTCTACTATTGACTGATAATGCTGTTCTGCAAGGATTTCTGTAGGCGCCATTATGCAAGCCTGAAAGCCATTGTCGAGCGCTAAAAGGCAGCACAACAATGCCACCATGGTTTTACCACTGCCGACATCGCCTTGCAACAATCTGTTCATTTGGCTACCTGTAGCCACGTCCTTACGTACTTCCTTTACCACACGCTTTTGCGCATTCGTAAGTTCGAAAGGCAAGCGCTCATTATAAAAGCGCATAAAGCAGTCGCCAACCTTGCTAAAGACAAACCCGTCATAATGCAACTTGCGATTTTGCGTATACTGCAAAATGTCGAGTTGCAGGTAAAAGAGTTCCTCAAACTTCAGGCGTCGGCTCGCCTCAGGCAATTCATTTGCACTCCGCGGACGATGCACCTTGTGTATGGCCTCGTCCACCCCCATCAAATGATATTCGGATATCATGTATTGAGGGAGCGTCTCAGCAAGAGGCTTGCCATGAAGCATGTCAAAAGCGCGGTCTACGAGTTCACCCATTGTGCGTGAACTAAAGCCTTGACGCTTCATACGCTCTGATGTGTGATAGTGAGGCTGCATGGTCAGAGGCTGCGACTCTGTTGTCTGTGCGTCCTCCAATTCGGGGTGAGCGATACTAATTCTGCCATTAAAGCTCGTGGGCTTGCCTAATAACACATAGGTATGGTTGAAGGCAAGTTTCTTTTCAAGCGTTTTGATGCAATTGAACCACACAAGCTCCACATAGCCCGTACCGTCCGAAAACAGAGCAACGAGCCTCTCACGCCGCCCTGTTCCTTCGATGTTTTTTGACACAATTTGGCCACGCAGCAGTACATAAGGCATGCCATCTGTCAAATTCTTTATTTGATGAATGACACTACGGTCTATATACTTGTAAGGAAAGTTGTACAACAAGTCACGAAGGGTGAAGATATTCAAATCCTCACCCAACGTCTTTGCCCTTAAGGGTCCAACACCCTTCAAGTATTTAATATCTGTCTGCAGCGGATCAAACATGTGTGTTTATCATCAATCAGAACCGAAGCACCTGCTCTTGCGACTTGTCATATCCCTCAAACAGCATATCGCTTTCAATCTGCTCTACTATCGTTGGATTTGACACAAGACGACGTGCTATGGCACAAGCAAACAAACGCGTGGCTGCTGGGCCGGCTGCAGTGATTACATTGTCGTGCTCTATCACATAAGCCTCTCTATGACAAATTGCGCCTTCGATATGCTCCTCCATGCCTGGATATATGGTAGCATGCTTTCCTTTCAACACGCCCGCTGTGCCCAGTACCATCGGTGCTGCACAAATGGCCGCAATAATAGTACCCTCATGACACTGCTGACTAATAGCCAAGCGCAATACCGCATTTTTATTCATCGTTTCAGCGCCCTTCAAGCCACCTGGCAATATTAGCGCATCACAATGTATCAAGTGATTTTTTCGGAACAAACTATCAGCCTTAACTATCACGCCACGCGCGCTTACAACCACACGTTTGCCAGTTATACTCAAGGTCTGCACCTGCAAACCGCAGCGACGCAAAATGTCAATAGTGCCTATGGCCTCCATTTCCTCAAAGCCATCAGCAAGAATAAGGTAAATCATTTTGTAATTTTATGTTCAACACCGTTGGAACGCAGCCTTAGCGGCATTCACAACTTCTGATATTTAATATTTATAGCAAGCTTTTATGATTTGCCGAAAGCAACCGCTTAGCTTATATTTTTATCAACCATTCAACTTGCAGGTCATTTCAAGCAAGCCAAATATTCACTTATCGTTTCACGCAAGCCCAAATACAAGGCATCACAAATCAAGGCATGCCCTATACTCACCTCATCAACCCATGGTATCTGCTGGTGAAAGTAGGCAAGGTTTTGCAAACTCAAGTCGTGTCCGGCATTCAAGCCCAGCCCTATTTCACGGCAATGAATAGCTGTCTGTAAAAAGGGGGCTATTGCTTTCTCCCTATTGGCTGCATAATTGGCCGCATAAGGTTCTGTATACAACTCCACACGGTCAGCACCGACTTTTTTTGCATAATCTGCCAGCACTGGTTGTGCATCTATGAAGATGCTCACCCTGATGCCCGCAGCCTTAAACCGTCCTACCACATCGCGCAAAAAAGCCTCATGCTTTATCGTATTCCAACCATGATTTGAGGTAAGTTGGTCTGGCGCGTCCGGCACAAGTGTCACCTGGTCGGGTTTTGCCTTTAACACCAAAGAGCAAAAATCATCACTCGGATTACCCTCTATATTAAACTCAGTGGACAATTTTGGGCGTAAGTCAAACACGTCTTGATGACGTATATGCCGCTCATCAGGACGGGGATGCACGGTTATGCCTTGAGCACCAAATTTTTCACAGTCCAGCGCCACACGCACAACATCAGGATTATTTCCGCCACGCGCATTGCGGAGCGTGGCCACTTTATTGATATTTACACTTAACTTTGTCATGGTTACTATTCGTTATATCCAACGAAAAACGTAAATTTGCGCTTGTTAGTTTTTGCTTTGAATTACAAAAGTACTGTTTTTTTGCCTTTCAAGCGGCATTGCAATACTAACATTTAATAGAATTAGACGAACAATTAAGATATTTTATCCATATATGAAGTACTCTCATCTTAAAATAGCTATTTTCGGCAACATATTCCAAACCAAAAAGAACCAATATGTGACAGCTATCTTAAAGAAATTGCAGAGTCTTGATGTACATATTTCTGTTGAAGAACAATTTGCCCTATTTCTACGCGACAAACTTGGAATAGACCTTGCACAGACCGAAATTTTCAGCAACTGCGAGCTATGCGATGCAGACGCTGCCATATCTATTGGCGGAGATGGGACATTTCTCGGCACAGCCTCTATGATTGGCACACGCGGCATACCCATTTTAGGTGTAAACACCGGACGGCTCGGTTTCCTTGCCGATGTCTCGCCAGATGCTATTGACGAATCGCTCGAAGCATTGTGCCAAGGTGATTACGTGGTGGAAAATCGCAAAGCTCTGGCCGTACTTAAAAACGGAGAACTCTCAAACTTTTACCCCTACGCCCTAAACGAGGTAGCCGTGCTTAAACACGACAATTCATCGTTAATCGAAATCAGCACATACGTCAACGGCCATTTTCTGACCAACTATTTGGCTGACGGCCTGATTGTTGCTACCCCCACAGGGTCAACAGGCTATTCACTGAGTGTGGGCGGTCCTGTATTGGTACCACAGTCGGGCACGTTCTGCATAGCCCCAATTGCCCCACACAGTCTGTCGGTACGCCCCGTTGTGGTGCGCGACGATGTTGAAATCAGACTTGAAGTGCGCAGCCGCACCAAGAATTTTCTCTTGGCATGCGACGGTCAAAGCGAGAGTCTGCCACACAGCACCGTCATTAGTATACACCGTGCGCCACATACCATTAACGTTGTCAAAATCAAGCACAAGCACTTTTTCGAAACGCTACGAGACAAACTCATGTGGGGAGCGGACCAACGCAATTAAATAGACAGGCGAAACGCAAAGCAACCCCCACAAGCACACACATATAGTCAGCATGACACGCCCCATACCACACATCATACGCTACTTGCTCACACAGCTTAAAGGATATAAATTGCAAGCGACACTCAACACTATAGTTGGCGTGCTGCTCGTTTTCCTTGACCTTGCATTCGTGTGGGCCACAAAATTGGCAGTTGACGCAGCTACACATCAAACACAAGCATGCACACTTAACCAGGCATTAGTGCTTATTGGTACTATCATGCTACTACGCATACTGACAAGCCTTTCGTCACGTTGGATCAGCGCTATACTGGGAGTAAAAGCCCAGAACCGCATGCGCCAACACATATTTACCAAATTGTTGCAAGGGCAATGGGCCACACTCAAAACATTTCACACGGGCAACCTTACAAACAGATTGGAGCGCGACGTCAACGACGTGGTAAGTTTTGCCACCGAGAGCATACCTTCGTTCATCACCACATTCACTCAATTTGTCGGCGCTTTTTTCTTTCTATTCTTTATGGATAGCACACTCGCTATCATTATCGTATGCGTAGTGCCATTCTTCATCATCAGTAGCAAGCTCTATTTCAAAAGAATGCGCAACCTTACTCACGAGGCTCGTAACGAGGAAAGCTGCATTCAATCCATACTCCAAGAAACACTACAACATGTATTGATTGTCAAGACATTACAACGTATCGACTTTTTCATAACAAAACTTTCGTCGCAACAATCACGCCTGCACGCAACAATACTCAAACGTACCAAACTTTCAACCATTTCATCAAGTCTGCTTAACTTGGGTTTTGCCACCGGTTACTTTGTCACATTCGCATGGGGCGCAACAAACTTGTCAAAAGGGCTAATAACCTATGGTGCCATGCTTGCCTTCATACAATTAGTTGGACAGATACAAGGTCCCGTACGCAATCTTTCAAAATTCATTCCTGTATTCATCGCCTCGTTCACCGCGGCAGAAAGATTGATGGAATTAGAAGAACTGCCCCAAGAAGAGCAGTGTCCGCCACTCAAGCTGACACCACCACTGCAACTGAACCTAACTGATGTAAAATTTCAATACACGCATAAATCACGACTGATATTCAATCATTTTAATTACAAATTCCCCGCGGGCAGCGTCACTGCCATCGTGGGAGAAACTGGAGCAGGCAAGACAACACTAATCCGCTTGTTACTCTCACTCGTTACACCCATCGAGGGCAACATTATCATCACCGACTCACAAGGAAACAACTACCCGATGATGCCCCACATGCGTACAAATTTTGCGTACGTGCCACAAGGCAACACACTCTTTTCCGGAACCATTCGCAGTAACCTGCTACAAGGCAACCCCTCAGCCACCGACGAGGAACTGAAACAAGCACTGCACATTGCTGCAGCCGACTTCGTGTTCAAAAAAGCTGACGGACTCGACACCATCTGTGGTGAAACTGGCGACGGCCTCTCCGAAGGTCAGGCCCAACGCATTGCAATTGCCCGAGCATTGCTGTCCGATGGCAATATATTCATCTTTGACGAAGCCACTTCATCACTCGACCCCACCACCGAGGAAATTGTGCTGCAACGCATCATCACGCACTACCCACACCGCACATTGATTTTCATCACACACCGGCCACAAGTGCTCAAGTATGCCACTCAAAAATTAGAGTTGTAATAACACCACCCACCACTTTGAAGTCCTTAAAAATTCGCAACATATTACGCACGCTCGTATGCACCATTCTTGGCGCATACATTTTGTTGTTGGGCATACTTAACTATGCTCCAACCAACAAAATGTTGTCCAACTATGTTGCACAAGAGCTAAGTCATAAGATAGGCAGCAAGGTAAGCATTGATAATATACAAATAGGGCTATTCAACCGTTTAATAATCAACAACATCTGCATAAGCGACAGACAGCACGAAATATTATTGAAAGCCCACCTCGCTACCACAAAAATAGAATTGCGTTCCCTCTTCAAGCAACAACTGTCACTACGCACTGTATCGTTGCTTGATGCCGATGTCAACCTTTACCAACAAAAAGCTGACAGCGCAGCAAACTACCAATTTCTGATAGATGCTTTTGCGAGCAAAGACCGCAAACCGAAATCGGGCATCAACCTGCGTATCAACTCCATTATTCTACGCCGTGTCAACATTCGTTACGACAAGCGTTTCTTACCACATACTCCCCACAAGTTCAACCCCTCGCATATAGGTCTGGCTGACATCAACGCCAATATCAGCCTCAAGAATATTACTACCAAACAACTTGACCTGCGTGTACGTGCGCTATCGTTTAAGGAGCAATCAGGGTTATGTCTGAACGATATGCACTTCAAATTCTCAGCAACCCCTACTGCCGCCGACATCGAAGATTTCAGCCTCGATATGCCCCATACGCACATACGCCAGGGTTCACTCCTTGCAACCTACAACATTCAACGTGGCATAGACCAACTCCCCCACACATTGCGCATAGGCGCGACACTCAACAAAATACAAGTTTCAACCGCTGACATTCGACCACTGTTGGGCAACACACCAAAAGGCAAAGACCTTACTCTGCGCATTTCTACAACATTACTGCTAACTCCAGGCAAGTTGCAGCTCAACCAACTTACCGTCACAGACAAGCAACATGACAGCCGTTTGAAAGCTGATGTCACGTTGAAATACGCCCCCAAACGTGTACAAGAACTTTACCTCACGCTCAGCCAATGCCACGTAAGCAAAGCACTTACATCCAATCTGCTGTCGTGGGTTAAGCTTGACAACAAAAGTCAAAACATCATAAAGGCGGTCGGAGACATTGACATTAAAGGGAATGCAGCATACCAGGCAGGTGGAACAACTCAAACAACCCTTGACGTGCAAACTGCCATTGGGCATCTTACAGCCAGCGCAAACATCAAAGGGCAACATGCCAGTTCCCACATCAACGTCAAATCATTCGCTCTCGACAAGTTGCTCGCCAACAAGTCGCTGCCGACACAAATAGATGCAATGGCCGACATACGAGCCACCATTGTTGCAAACAAACGTTTTGAGAGCGTTAGCATAAAGCTACAAGCACCGGCGTTTACGTGGAACAATTATAAATTCCGCAACATAGAAATCGAAGCAGACCACACACCACGAACCACCCAATTCGACATAAACAGTAACGACCCCAATGCAAAATTCCATGCCATAGCCAAGCTTTCGTTGGTTGGCAAGCAAATTGTTGGTGGCAACGCTGATATAAACATACAAAACCTTCACCTTGCCAATCTTGGCCTCAAAAGTACCCCTTTGCACCAAGCCCAAGTCAGCGCACACATCAAAGCCGACCTGGATAAATGGCAAAAAGGGGCACTGCCACATGGCACGCTGCAGATTAACAACCTCGACATACAAAATGGGCCACGAGGCAACTACAGCCTCAACCAATTTAATGCTTCCATCACTTCCGACAACACCAATCGGCAAACTCTGAAAATACAAAGCGATTTTGCCGACGCTTACATTGAAGGCAACATGTCATTAGAGCGCATCAAACAAAGTGTGACCGATGTGCTCAATCGCAGTTTGCCCGGCCTTGTCGACAAAGCACAACCATACCCGCCCCTCACCCCGCACGATCAATGGCTAATCAACGCCAAGCTTAAAGATGCCGAAGCGCTCTACAAATTGGCAAATATAAAATTTACTACAGACGGCCCACTACACATTCATGGCACCTTTGCCCCCATGGGCCGTACATCTATTGTAGCCTTCACCAACCAGTTAAACGTATCCTCGCAAGCGTTCATACGTCCAAGCATCTATCTGTCGGGCCAAGGCCAAGACTATCATTGCCTAATTCAGACACAAAAAGCCATTGCCAATAGCAACTACCGTATTGCAGCCAATCTCACGACCCGTCATGGCGCGCTACACACACAGCTAAGTTGGAGCAACCAAGAGGACAAGGACCAATACTACGGATCAGTTGAAAGCACTACCGAATTTGTGCCTTCACGTAATGGCGTGAACCTTAACATGGATATCAGTCCCACGCAATTCGCCCTGTCCGACACAATTTGGCATATTGCTTCCGGACATCTGTCATACATCAACAAGCGCCTTGCCATGTCAGGCATACAACTCAGCCACGCCAGCCAATCACTCACGATTGATGGCACGATAGCCCCCGGCCAGAGCGACTCAATTGTAGCCAGCCTCAACGGCATTGACATTGACTACATACTCAATCTCATAAATTTTGACGCTGTATCGTTTGGCGGCAGAGCTACCGGGCAGGCCATCTTCACACAAAAGGAACACCAACCCCAATTCCATGCCAATCTGACCATTCCCCATTTCACGTTCAACAACGGGCTTATGGGGCATGCCAACATACATGCCAATTGGAACAAGGGTGAAAACCGCATCAACATCGATGCAGACATGAAACTGCCCCACACCCCCAACTATGGCACACAAGTGCATGGCTACGTATCGCTGGCCGAAAAAGGACTCAGCTTGAACATAACCCCCCATCACACCGATTTGGCATTTCTCAACCGCTATATCGATGGTATCTTTGGCGATTTCAAAGGCGACGCCACAGGCCATATACACCTTTATGGCCCATTCAAAAAGCTCGATTTCGAAGGCGAAGTCACCGCCAACTGTCAAGCCAAAGTATTAGCCACAGGTGTCAATTATAAGGTGCAAGACGGCAATGTGCGTTTCGAGCCTGGTGCTTTCGTTTTCAACGATTTCAACCTCTACGACAAACATTCTGGAAAAGGCAAGGCCAATGGTGTACTCAGACACACCCACCTCAAAAAACTCAACTACACATTCGACATCACCGCCAATCACATGTTGTGCTACGATCAGCCCCAACAGGCAGAACTACCATTCTTCTGCACAACATCTGCCACAGGCAACATTCACCTGGCGGGGTGGCCATCACACTTCACGGCCGACATCGCACTACGTCCTGATGCGCCAAGCCAATTTACATACAACCTCGACAATCAGACAGCATTATCAAAGGACGACCGCATGATACGCTTCCACGCCATGCAGCAACAAGCACCCGCCGGCCTCATCATGCCAAATGCTGACACCCTTCGCATACACCAAGCCCCCCCAACCACCGCCGGCAACGAGCCTACCGACATGCAATTAAACTTCATGATCGACCTCACGCCAGCCACACAAATAAAAATAATTACCGACGGCAAATCTGGCGATGCCATTACAGCCTGGGGCCAAGGCCCGCTTCGTGCACGATGGCACAACAAAGGTGGCTTCGACATATACGGCAGCTACACCCTCGTGCGTGGCGATTACAACATCAGTCTGCAAGACATTATAAAGAAGAGCCTAAAGCTGCAGGACGGCAGCAGCATCACATTTGCTGGCGACCCACTTAACGCCCGACTCAACCTCAAAGCACTATATACCGTGAATGGCGTCTCTCTCAACGACCTCAATTATGGTGCGGGGTTCTCTAACAAGATGGTAAAAGCCGACTGCATACTCAACATTGGAGGCGTGGCGCGTGCGCCTAAGGTAGACTTTGATTTGGACCTGCACAACATCTCTGACGACGAGAAACAAATGGTACACCAGCTCATATCAACAGACGAGGACATGAGCAAACAAGTGATGTGCTTGCTTGGTATGGGACGTTTCATGACTACCACAAACACCGCAACAGGAGCCAACATCAACAATCAAGCACAGCAGCAGTCAAGCGCAGCCATGCGTTCGTTCCTGTCCACCACCCTCACAGGGCAACTTAACTCTGCCATATCCTCCATGTTAGGTAATAACTCCAAATGGAGCTTTGGCACAAACTTTATGCCTGGCACTGAGGGGTGGAACAACAGCGAAGTTGACGGCCTGGTACAAGGACGCCTATTCAACGACCGTCTGCTATTCAACGGAAACTTCGGCTACCGCGAGAGCTCCACCTATAGCACAAACTTTGTAGGCGACTTTGACATACGCTACCTGCTAACTCCACGCGGCAGCGTCAGCCTACGTGCATACAGCGAAACAAACGACCGATATTTTACAAAATCATCGCTTACAACCCAAGGCATTGGCATCACCTTGCAACGCGAGTTTAACAAGCTGAAGGAACTCTTCAAACGAGACTCTAAGAATAGGCAGAAATAACCCATACTCTATACGCACAAAATGAGGCGGTGGCAACAGCATTAAAAAACGCTGTTGCCACCGCCTCACCCGCAATTACAACATCAAGCCCCTATCCAATTCAAGAACATTGTAATAAAGCCAGTGTTGATTAAATCCACAAACATGGCTCCAATAATCGGTACAATCAAGAAAGGCTTTACCGAATAATGATACTTGTAACACACAGCACTCATATTGGCCATGGCATTAGGAGTAGCTCCAAGCCCGAAACCACAAATGCCTGCTACCAGCACCGCCGCATCATAGTCGCGGCCCAATATGTTGAACGCCACAAAATACGCAATTAAAGCCATCGCCACAACCTGCGCCACAAGCATCACTACCAGCGGCAAAGCAAGTGATTCGAGTTCCCACAGCTTTAACGACACCATGGCCATACCCAAAAATACAGACAAACATATATTGCCAACACTAACGATTTTATCAAGTTCCATTTTTGGCGTCAATTTACAGGCTTCTGCCACATTGCGTACTATAGCTGCCACAATCAATGCCCCAAAGTAGGTCGGGAAAGTCACCCCCGTCTGTTGTAACAGCCAACTCATCAGCGAACCCGCAGCCACTACTATAAGCAACGCATACGTGGCCTTGGCGTACTGTTGAAATTCTTGTTCGTTGCTGCTTATATGCTTTGCACGCCCAGCGGGTGATGCCTCGTCGCTTTCAAGTCCCGCCATAGCAGGATCCACCTCGTAGTCTTTCGGTTCAAGATGCTCTGCCGTCAATTTTGTGCGTATCAAGCGTTCTGCCAACGGACCACCCGTTACCGAGCCCATTATCAAGCCGAACGTGGCTGCCGCCATAGCGATGGTGCCCGCACCAGACAGCCCCATACCCTCAAGCACAGCACTAAAGCCACCAGCCGTACCATGACCGCCGGCCATGGAAATTGACCCCGCAGCCATTCCCACCAGGGGGTTGACGCCCATAATCCACGCTATGCCCAACGGCAATACGTTCTGCACCACTATTATAAAGGCTAAAACACCCAACATCAGCAACAACGTACTGCCACCACGACGCAGCACCTTCAAGTTTGACTGAAAACCTACCGAAGTAAAGAATACAAGCATAAACACATCCTTCAGCGTGCCATCAAAAACCAGCTCTACATTCCACAATTTGTAAAGCATAAGCGACACTACCGAAAACACAATGCCTCCCGACACAGGAGACGGTATGCAAAACCGCTGCAACCATTTCACCCTACGCGTCAAACACATGCCCAACACCAATGCCAACGCGCCCAAACCAGCCGTTTGCAGCATATCAAGCTCCAACACACTTTTCATCTATTTACTTTTTGTCTTAATTAGGATTTAATTTTGATGATAATTTTCAACAAACGCGACAACAGCCTTATCAAGTTCATTTGTTCATTGGCACAAACAATGGCCAAACCCCGACGAATTGCAAAGCTATTTGAGCTTCCATTTTACAGGTGTGCAAAATTAAGCATTTCGTCTATATTTGCTTACAAAAAGCTCACCTAAAGTTGCCACATCAGAACTATAAGTTTTACCTTTGCACATATCACCATACCAAGCACCACACCCAACACAATATTATTTATGGAAGATTGGAAACAAAAATTAGCTGCACTCACAGGCAATCACACCACACAAATTGATGCCACACCAACACAGGCATCTCCCACACCCCCAAAACGCAAGCAACGTACAGGAGTTGTATATTCTACCAATCCGCAATATAGCTACAACGATGCACACGACTCAGAGCCCTCAACACTGCCCCCGCAACAACAAAAGTTGCGTATCAGCATGGAACGTGCTGGCCGCGGCGGAAAAACTGTAACCATTGTGCGGGGCTTTGTTGGTAATGAAGCCGATATGCTTGCACTCTGCAAACTATTGAAACAGCAATGTGGCATAGGAGGCAGTGCAAAACAAGGCGACATCATATTACAAGGGGACCACCGCACGCAAGTGTGCGAAAAATTGAAAAGCCTTGGTTACTCGCAAACAAAATAAGGCACGCCCCACCCCACAACAAGTCTAATTTGTCATGACTGGCATCTGCTAATAACTTTTTTAGTTTTGTCTGCACTCTGCACTTTTGCATCGAATGAATTGATAATCAACAGAGAAAAGCGTGCAGACGCCTCTACATTTTACATACACTGCCGTCAGCACTCGTTGCTGGCGGCAGTGCTTTTTACGCCATAGGGAGAGCGTTTATCGGGTATAGGGGCGGCAGTGCTTTTTACGCCATAGGGAGAGCGTTTATCGGGTATAGGGAGGGCCGATTTTCTGTTGCTCCAACTATTTTTTCGCTCTCGCTATGGCGCTTAACACTGCCAGTACACCGCATACTTCACCTGCACATGTATGACAGTGTAGATAGTGCAAACAAAAGTGCAACGTGCAGATGGTAGTGTATACACAAACCTGGTTTATATACACTACGTAACAATATGAATATCAACAAGATACAGACAAAAGTGCAGAGTGCAGACAAAATTACATACACGGCCCCAGGCTTGTATGCACTTCTATTTTTAATCTATAGGAGTTTTTCAAACTTTGCGTGTAACATTGCACTTGTTAGTTGACTCTTTAGTAGAGTCAAATTGCTCCATTACCCGAAAACATTCCTCCCAAAGGAGTGAGTTTCTCAGATTTAATTTGTAACTTAGCCATGTTTGTCGTCGGATTCTCTTGTTTATTTTTGCAACACTAAGACAAGTGAATTCTTCGACAGGGCAAAATTCTGGGCCGCTCGGCTCTGCCGCCAGGCTTGTCCAAAAACTTTTTGTTGCTCAGGTACTTAAAAGGTTTAAGTTACAATAGTATTGCGGAATTAAGGTAAAAACTAAAAGAAAATGAAAGAAAAAGTTTCTACTCAACGTATCGTGTTTCTCGATCTGATTAAGGTGATTGCCATTTTTCTAATGGTGGCCAACCATTGTGTAGACAACGTAACACCTATGGAAAGAGCCGAACCTTGGTATAATCTGTGGGGCAGTGTGTACAACTCATTCACGCGTCCTGCAATACCGCTTTTCGTGATGGTGACAGGCATTCTTCTGCTACCCACCCGTATGGCAATGGGCGAGTTCTATAAAAAGAAGATATCCCGATTGGTGACACCATTCCTTGTGTGGTCTGTATTATACAATCTCTTTCCTTGGTTTACGGGAGTAATGGGATGTGAACCAAGTTCGATTAATCTGTTTTTCAAATGGGCAGAACCTTCACAAACTTTTAGCGATGCATTAAAAAACATCTGCATGATTCCCTTTAATTTCTCAGCATTCGCTGTGCAGATGTGGTATGTCTATATGCTTATTGGCATCTATCTTTATCTGCCTATCTTTTCAGCCTGGGTGGAGAAGTCTGACAAGAAATCGCAACGTATTTTTCTTGGCATATGGATGGTTTCGCTCTTCGTTCCTTATCTCAGAAATTTTCTTACACAAAACTTATGGGGTGAATGTTCATGGAATGAATTCGGACTTTTCTACTACTTTGCAGGGTTTAGTGGCTATCTGCTCTTGGGATATCATTTGGTGAATTACCCATTACAGTTCTCTAAAATGAAGAAATACTTGTTAGCACTCGTGGCTTTTGCTATTGGATATGGTGTAACGATGATTGGATTTAAGGAAACAACGGCAGTTCCGGGACAAAGCGAGGAGATGGTCGAACTGTTCTTCACGTTCTGCAGTCCAAATGTGGCTTTGATGACTTTTGCTATCTTCATAGTCTGTCAGAACGCAACTTTCAGCAATGCAAAGTTAAACGGTTTTCTGATCAAATTCTCCATCTGTACATTCGGAATTTGGATGTGTCACTACTTTTTTGTAGGACCTATTTATCTGCTTGTGCGGTCGTTGGACGCTCCTGTATTGCTCAAGGTTTTTATCGAGAATATATTGGTATTGCTCTTGTCATTCGTGTTCGTATTGATTGTACGTAGCACTGGTAAATGGGGAAAGATAATTATGGGGTAATGGGAATACGACTCCACTCAGTGGAGGAGGCAGAGGTTTTTCAAGAGATACTAGATAGTAAGCATCCCATGCAGGCCGTATTGAATAGGCTCCAATAAAGTCCAAATTTTGCAGACAAAAAAATACTTATGTTTTGTCTGAACGAAAATAACATCTACCATCTCGAATAATGAAAGTGGCAAAGACTTAGCTGTAATATCAGCACTTATCCAAACCTGTGAACTGTTGGGAATAAATCCCAAAGATTGGGATGCTTACGTAATACCCAAAAGGGACAAATACCAATTCAATGGTACTTGTCCCTTTTCTGTATTTTATAGTAATATATATGTACTACTCTTTACTTTTCTTACTTTCTTTCTCTTCTTTTGGCTGCAAACGGAGCACGACTGCTGAACGCGCAGGTAGATAAAGTTTGAGCCAACCTTTGTGCTCGCGTGCAAGCAACGGATCAAAATTGGTAAAGTGGCAAACACTGTCGTCGGCAAGACCGTTGCCGCCAAAAGCATGAGCATCAGTGTTGAGCACTACGTTATATGCTCCCTCTGGCACTCTGAAACCGTAGCCTTCATAAGAACGGTTGGGCGAGAAGTTGAACACGAACACGAGCGGACCTCGCATATATGCCAACACTTGGTCGCCATCATCATGCCATACCTCCTGCACGGGGAACTTGCGTAAGTCTCTTACTGAGTTGCGCAACAGATGCACCATTTGATTGTCGAAATCGCCAAGATAGTGGTAGCACAAATTGTGATTGTCTACAAGGTTCCACTGGCGACGCGCATACTTGTAACTCCAGCCATTGCCCTCGCGTGGGAAATCTATCCATTCGGGATGGCCGAACTCGTTGCCCATAAAGTTGAGATAGCCGCCATTGATTGTAGAGGCCGTTACGAGGCGTATCATTTTGTGCAATGCAATGCCACGGTGTACAGTTTCGTTCTCATCACCTTTTTGGAAATGCCAATACATATCGGCATCAATCAAACGGAATATCAGTGTCTTATCGCCTACAAGTGCCTGGTCGTGGCTTTCGCAATAAGAGATGGTTTTCTCGTCGGCACGGCGGTTGGTTAGTTCCCATAATATAGAAGATGGGTGCCAATCTTCATCGCGACGTTCCTTTATGGTCTTTATCCAATAATCCGGTATATTCATTGCCATGCGGAAGTCAAAACCATAGCCTCCATCAGCAAAGGGGGCTGCAAGACCTGGCATGCCACTCACTTCCTCAGCTATAGTAATGGCATGAGGATTGACCTGATGTATGAGTTGGTTGGCCAAAGTTAGATAGCAAATGGCATTGTCGTCTTGATGGCCGTTGAAATAATCGCCATATTGGCAAAAGCTCTCGCCAAGTCCGTGACTGTAATAGAGCATAGACGTGACGCCATCGAAGCGGAACCCATCGAAATGGAATTCGGTGAGCCAATACTTACAATTAGAGAGCAAGAAATGTATAACCTCGTTTTTGCCATAATCGAAGCAGAGACTATCCCATGCCGAATGCTCACGACGTGAACCAGGGTAGAAGAATTGGTTAGGGTCACCTGCGTAATTGCCCAAGCCCTCGACTTCGTTTTTCACAGCGTGGCTGTGCACGAGGTCCATGATAACTGATATACCAGCTTGATGTGCGGCATCAATGAGTTGTTTGAGTTCATCGGGGGTACCAAATCGACTGCTGGGCGCAAAGAAAGAGCTAACGTGATAGCCAAAACTGCCATAGTACGGATGCTCAGCTATGGCCATTATCTGTATGCAGTTATAGCCATCGGCTATTATGCGCGGCAACACATTGAGACGAAACTCGTTGTAGGTGCCAACTTTTTCTGCATCTTGAGCCATGCCTATGTGGCACTCATAGATGAAGAGCGGACCACGCTTAGGACGGAATTCGGGATTTTTCCACTCATAACCCTGCTTGGGATACCAAACTTGTGCGCTGAATATCTTAGTCTGTTCATCTTGCACCACGCGTCGTGCCCAAGCTGGCACACGCTCACCTTGTCCGCCAGACCAATGTACTGAGAGCTTGTAAAGATCAAGATGGTGCAATGCCTTTGCAGGGAGTTTTAATTGCCAATTATCTGTATTGGGTATGCGCGTAAAGGCGTATTCGGGGGATTCCTGCCAATTATTGAAGGTACCTACAAGGTAAATGGCTGTGGCATTAGGTGCCCACTCTCGCAATATCCATTGACGAGGAGTACGATGTAGGCCGAAATAGAGATGTCCATCGGCAAAATCGCTCAAAGAGCCTTTGCCGCCGGTGAGTTCTTCAATTTTGTGCAAAGCATGGTCGTGACGACCTTGTATGGCGCCTTCAAAGGGGCGCAACCATTCATCGCTCTTGACTATTTTCAGCTGGCGCGGACGCGCGGTACGCTTAGCTGGCGCTTTTGCCTTCGCTGTCGATTTAGTTGTTCTCATGATAATTGAATTTTTATAACGGGTTAACTGGTTGACTGGTTAATGAACTGGGGAGTTAGATTGACCTATCGCCGCCACTTCGTAAGTAGGTGTTCAAAATGTGGAAGTGCGTTGTCGGTAAACAGATGTGCCCGAGGACGTACTAACTACGTGAAGTTGACACTTGCCGAGTGTATAAAATCATTCCGAACACCTACTTGCTATATTTATTGCACAACTCTGCCGTTTGAATATTCACCTTGTTTGGTCATATTGCCATTAGCATCATACTCCTTGTATTTACCATGCTTTTGTCCTTCACGATAAGTACAGTCTATGCGTGTGCCGTCTGCGCGAATCTCGACAGAGCGACCATCACGCTTGCCATCGCGGAAAGTGCCTTTGAAACGACCTCCTGCCGCAAAGCGCAATGTGCCCTCGCCGTCCATGCGGTTATTTTTCCACTCTCCATTGTACTCATCACCATTTTTCCATTTATATACACCATGACCACTCATCATGTTGTTTTTCCACTGTCCGGTGTATGAAGCTACACCTTTCCACTGGAATGTTCCTTGCCCACTTTGTTCACCATTGAGGAAAGTGCCCACATAGGAATCACCATTTGCGAAACGAAAAGTTCCCTCACCTGTGCGCTCACCCATTACATACTGTCCTTCGTAGGTATCACCATTGCGGAATTTGTAAATGCCACGCCCATCTTGCATGTCATTTTTCCAATCGCCATTGTAGTAATCACCGTCAGCATAGATGTAAGTGCCACGACCATTGCGTTGATTGGCAGCCCAACTACCTTCGTACTTTGAGCCATCATTCCAATCGAAGATGCCCTTACCGTCCTTTTGGTCGTCCACCCAATCGCCTTTATAGTAGGCTCCACTCTGGTATGTATAAGTGCCGCGGCCGTTGCGTTTATCACCTTTCCACTGGCCTTCGTAACGATCACCATTGTAATAGTACATGGTGCCAACGCCCTCTTTTTGGTTACGATACCATGTGCCAACATAACGGTTGTTGTTGACAGCATAGAATGTACCCTTACCATTTTTCTCGTTTTTTGTCCAATTGCCCTCGTAGCGTGAGCCATCTGCAGCTGTAAATGTACCCTCACCCTGGCGCAGTCCTTTGACAAAGGTGCCCTCGTAAGTATCGCCATTTTCGTACTGGACGCGACCCTTTCCACCAGGCTTGCCTCCTATAAGTTCGCCTGTGTATATGCCGCCGTCCTTGAGCGTACACGACCCTACTACTATTTTTTGGGCTTGTATTGGCCCACACATCAAAAGTGCCATCATGGCACATACATATATATGTCGTTGCATGGTTTTCTGTTATTTTTGAGTTTTCAAAAAGGCTTCGGCCCGTTCAAGGTCCTGTGGCGTGTCAATACCAATCGTTTCGACATCTGTTGTGCCGACTTTAATTCGCAAACCTGCTTGCAACCAACGCAACTGCTCTAACGACTCGCACTGCTCTAAAATTCCCTGCGGCATGTGCGTGATGTGCTCGAGCACGTCAGCTCGGTAGGCATAAAGGCCAATATGCTTGAGATAAGTGTGCGCTGAAGGCCATGAAGCTCGGTCTATACCTCGAAGATAAGGTATGACGCTACGCGAGAAATAAAGGGCATAGCCATCATTGCTTACTACCACCTTTGGGCTGTTGGGATTTTCAATCTGTTCGATTGTAGCGTCGGGGCCAAAGGGCTTGACCAAAGTGGCTATCTGTGTCGAGGGGTCATCAAAACAAGCCGCTACAGCCTTGAGTTGTGAGGGAGCTATAAAGGGCTCGTCGCCTTGTACATTAACCACGATATCGGCGTCTCCCCCCATTTTGCAGAAAGCCTCATAACAACGGTCAGTACCACTGCGATGAGTGGTGGAGGTCGTGACGGCCACACCACCGAAATGTTTGACGACAGCCTCAATGCGAGCATCATCGGTTGCGACGCATAAATTGGGAAATACTTGTGCCACGCGCTCATACACGCGTTGTATGATTGGTTTTCCACCCAACATAGCCAGTGGTTTGGCGGGGAAACGCGTTGAAGCGTACCGGGCGGGTATTATTGCCATGAATTTCATGATGCAGAATATATTATTTGTTGCGTTAGTGAATGGAGTTGGTCGGTGGATATGCGTATAGTCATCAACCCTTTTATCGTCTCATTCCGTCAACGGGTTATTCTATATTTGTAAAAGACACATAGGGCAGTCCTTACATATTTATAAGGGATATTCCTCTAACTACTCGAAGTATTTTTCGCCTGATGGCTTTGGTTTTGTAGCCACCTTGTCCTTATTTTCGTTAATTTCTTGTTCCGGCGATTCAGAACCGCCTGATGTGCCATCGCTGTCGTGTCCCGTTTGACGATGTGTCCCACGCGACGACACGCCCTCAGGCGGAGATGGTTTGTCAAAATCTCGCTCAGGATCATAGCCAAGAGCTTTATTGGCATATACGCGACGCATATACAAGGCCCAAACTGGCAATGCCGATGCAGAACCTTGTCCTATAGCAGTAGAGTTGAAATGTATGTCGCGTTCGTCACCGCCCACCCACACTGCTGTGACTAGTTGGGGCACACAACCTACAAACCAACCATCAGAATTGTTGTTTGTCGTACCTGTTTTGCCAGCTATGGGGCCTTTCATGCTATAGACGGACCGCAAGCGGCGGCCTGTACCCTCATCTATTACCGCTTTCATCATATCTATCATGTCGCTGGCCGTTTGCTCATTATACACTTCGTTGGTACGAGGCACGAAGTCCGCTACCACATTGCCTTCGCCGTCTTCAATACGCGTAACGAGCAACGGTGCACGACGGATACCTTTTTCAACAAAGGCTGTATAGGCCGAAGCCAACTCAGCTGGAGTTATGTCGCACGTACCCAAGCACAAAGGCAACGAGGGCTGCATGTTGTCATTGGCCACACCTAGTGCATGGAGGTCACGCACGAGTCCTTGTCCAGTAGGGTCTATTTGGTACATCAAACCTGCCGTCACCCAGTTGTTAGACCTGCTGAGGCCCCACTTGAGTGTAACGTGCGCACCATAGGACGCCCGACTTGCGTTGCGAGGGCACCAGCCGCCGTAGCTGCGTTGCACATTGAGAATGGTTGTGAAAGGAGTCATACCCCCTTGCAGCCCCATGGCATAAACGAAAGGCTTCATAGTTGAACCGATTTGTCTGCGGCCCACCATGGCCATATCGTATTGGAAATGCGAAAAATCAGGACCACCCACATAGGCTTTTACCTGACCTGTCATGGGGTCCATTGACACCAAAGCCGCTCGCAAGAATTTTTTATAATACAATATAGAGTCTATTGGCGTCATGACCATATCGACATCACCATGATAGGTGAACACCGTCATGGGCACCTTGGTGTGAAAAGCCTTGTCTATTTCTTCATCACTTGCACCATCAGCCTTCATCGTTCTGTAACGATCAGACTGCTTGATGGCACGTTGTATGCGTCGTTTCACATCGCTACGTTTAAGGTCGGCACTATAAGGGAAATTAGGCGATGTACGACGTTCTGCCTCAAATTTAGGCTGCAAGTTTTTGCCCATTTGCGTGTAAACAGCCTGCTCTGCATATTGTTGCATACGAGAGTCGATGGTTGTATATACCTTCAAGCCATCAGTGTAAATGTCATACGTACTACCATCACGTTTATAATTCTTTTTGCACCAACCATACAAGGGGTCTGTTTCCCACATGAGAGAATCCTCATAGTACTGTTGACGCTGCCAATCTTTATAATTCGATGGGTCGGGTTTCTCGGCCATCATGATACGTCTCAGATATTCGCGGACGTATGCACCAAGCCCCTCTTTATGGTCAATACGATGGAAGTTCAATTTCAGAGGTTCCTCGCTCAAGGTTGCATACTCTGTTTCAGAGAGTTTGCCAGCCTTTACCATTTGCTGCAGCACTACATTACGGCGTTCGCGACAACGATCCGGCTCACGAACCGGATTGAAGTAAGAAGGGTTTTTACACATGCCGACCAACGTGGCGCTCTCGGTAATGGAAAGGTCTTTTGGCGATTTTCCGAAATAAACGTTCGCCGCCGTCTTTATGCCTACGGCATTATGCAGAAAATCGAAATAATTGAGATAGAGTGTCAGTATTTCTTCCTTGGTATAATGACGTTCAAGTTCTACTGCAATCACCCATTCAACAGGTTTTTGCACGAGTCGCTGCATGGTACTCTCAGCCGACGACGAATACAACTGCTTCGCAAGCTGCTGTGTAATGGTACTACCACCACCAGCACCTTTATGCCCCAAAATACCGCGTTTTATCACCGCACGGAACACTGCTCTTGCATCAATGCCTGAATGATCATAAAAACGCTCATCCTCAGTAGCCACAAGTGCATCAAACATATGCGTCGATATGCTGTCATACCCCACAAACACTCGGTTTTCATTCCTTGACCATGTGCCCATCAACCGGCCATCGGCACTGATTACTTGTGAGGCGTATTTGCTGATAGGGCTCTGCAACTCATCAATTGGTGGCATATAACCTATCCAGCCACGCTCTACACAAAACACGGCTATCACTATCAGCAAGAGTACTGCGGCGTATACGGTCCACAGTATTTTTGTAAATTTCTTTCTCATGAATATTATCAAAAGAGCGCAGCAACATACCACGCTGATTGAGTATCTTTCGCAAAGTTACGTAAAAACGCTGAATTGTCCGAATGCAATCGCGTAAATACACAGACCTACCACTCCACTTCCAACCCGTCATAAGCAAGATGAACATGAGGAGGCAGACTTTTATCGACAATAGCATGCAACCCCATCTCGTGGCTCATGTGCACCAAGTAGGCAGTTTGTGCATTTGCCTTATCTATCACTTGCAACGCCTGCGACAAGGATTGATGGGAATGATGCGTCGTATGTCGCAATGCGTTTATAACCAACAGCTTTACACCATTCAATTTGAGCATTTCATCAGAAGATATACTGCTCATATCTGTAATGTAGGCCATGCTACCTATGCGATAGCCCCATATAGGCAACTGATCATGTAACACCTCTACAGGAACAACCTCTACGCCTGCCACACAGAACGGTTTTAGTTCTGACAAACCATGCAAAGATATGTTGGGAACACCTGGATATTTTTTTTTCGGCAAAACAATAGGGTATCCGCTGTTTCAAATTATGCGCACAACGTTCGTTGGCATAAATATCTATAGACTTCCGGAATGAGAACGGGCGAAGGTCGTCTATGCCGCCCACATGATCATAATGTTCATGTGTAATCAACGCCGCATCTATTTTATCGTACGGCCACCTCAACATCTGCTGCCGAAAGTCGGGGCCACAATCAATCAGAATATGTGCTCCATTATCTAAAGAGAGCATGGCCGAAGTACGCAAGCGTTTGTCGCACAAATCTGTAGAACAGCAAACCTCACAATGGCAACCTATTTGCGGAACGCCTGTGCTCGTACCTGTGCCTAAAAACCTTAATCGGGGCATAAACTATTTATTCAATAAAATTGGCTTCGGGATATATGCGTATGGCGAATTTATCATACACATCCTTGCGTACTGCGTTACTCAAATTAACTATATCCTGCCCTGTTGCACCGCCTAAATTGACCAACACTAACGCTTGTTTGCTATAAACACCAGCCTGCCCCATTTTTCGGTCTTTCCAACCGCATTGGTCTATCAGCCAGCCCGCAGGAATTTTCACTCCACCCTCTACATTGTAGTGTGGCATATTAGGATAACTCTTCAACAAACGCTGCAAGCATTCGTTATCCACAACTGGATTCATAAAGAAGGAGCCTGCACTACCCAATTCCTTGGGGTCGGGCAATTTTGACTGCCTTATTTGAATTATCATATTCCGCAAATCCTGTGCTGTGAGTGTTGCAGAATTCATGCCACGCTGTTCTAACTCCCTGCGTATGGCTGCGTAATCTAAATCGGGAGAAAACTTGAGCGACAGTCGATATGTTACGTATGTTATGATATATTGGCCACGCAAAGCATGCTTAAATATACTGCTACGGTAGGCATACTGACACGACTGATTGTCGAATGTCCTCAACGCCCCTGACGCAACGTCTATAGCTTCAACCTTTTCAATATATTGGCAGGCCTCTACGCCATAGGCGCCAATATTTTGAACGGCACTTGCACCAACCTCGCCGGGAATGAGAGATAAATTCTCTAATCCATAAAAGCCATGTTCCACGCAATATGCCACAAATTCGTCCCACACAACACCTGCCCCCACGCGGAGCCACACGTTGTGTGTATCACGATGCACTTCTTCACACCCCACGATGCGTGAGTGCAACACCGTGCCGTCAAAGTCTTTTACAAACAACAGATTACTTCCACCGCCAATTTGCAGCCACCGCTTTCCTCGTAACGACGGCAAAAACGTCTGAAGTTTTTCGACAGAGTCATATTCAACAAATTCCGCACATTGTGCATCTATGCCAAATGTGTTATGATGTAGTAATGAATACATATTTCCTATTCTTGATTATAGAGGTTGGCAATTTGACGCGGAATGTTTTTACACCCGCATCACAACCACCTCATTGCATAATTTTAGTTTTCGAGCCGTACCAGTTTCCAATCCTTGCCATAGCGTTCAAAGGTCAAAGAGCAACCCATTCCGCCCGACTGACTGCAGATCATAAGCACCCTGCGTCGCGAATTAGCATAACTCTGGCCATAATTGATATTTGTAATCGTGCCCGAGGGCAACTTTGGCCGATAATCAGGCCATTGTTCTACATCGAGCAGACCTTCGATATTCTGAAAGTTTTCATAATCATACGTTTTGAAAGCGAACGGTTCCTTGATATGACTCTTCTGATACTTTTTATCAACAGAGAAACGACGATAAAAGTCATAAAAGTCGCTATTCACATTACGACTCATATCATGTGATTCCAATCGTGTCAAACGCCACTGTCCATCGACTTTATCAAAAACATACTGCTTTACACGATGCTTCTCGAGATAAACCCACTCAAACACTACATGACGCAACGAGGTATCCTTCTCCGCCTTTATCGAACGCGAACTATCGAATATGAGCGTGTAGACATCCAAATTCTTGTACATGGGATCGAATTTCCACGCACTCTTTGCTATCGGTCTGTTTTGGCCATCAACATAATTGGGCAAGGGAAAAACGGTGCGCTCTAATTGAAAACGACGCACACGCATATACGAATAAATAAAATCGTCAAACAACCCATCTGCAGCCTTTGGCGGCAATGGCAGACTGTCAGCAGCAGTACTGTCTGTATCAGACTCCACGCTGGGCTTCTGTTTTTCTACAGGATCAGAAACCTTTCCTCCCTTACAAGAGGCCAACACCACTACAAACAGAAGAACATAAACAAATCCTTTCATTGTAAATACTACTTATTTGAGCAACAAAAGTAAGGCTTTTCTTGGTAAGAAGAACATATTTGCAAAGAAATATTTATCTTTGCACGAAAAATAAGCAATAACGCAATGTTAACAGATAAAATTCAATCATTACTTGGCGAAGTGGCAGACTTACAAGCCGCCGACGCAAAGGCTCTTGAAGAACTGCGCATCAAGTATCTTAGCAAGAAAGGCGTGATAAATGGCTTGATGGGCGAATTTCGCGATGTCGCCCCTGAGAGCAAGCGCGAAATCGGCATGAAGCTCAATGAGTTGAAGACTGCAATACAGGACAAACTCAACGAGTTGCGCGAGGGCCTTGCCACCAAAGAGGACGATCACTCAGACCTCGACCTTACACGTACGCCCTACCCCATAGCAATGGGCACCCGCCACCCCCTTTCTATTGTCAAGAACGAAATCATCGACATATTTTCGCGTTTGGGCTTTTCTATTGCCGACGGCCCCGAGGTTGAAGATGACTGGCACGTATTCTCGTCACTGAATTTCCCAGAAGATCACCCTGCACGCGACATGCAGGACACTTTCTTTGTAGAACAGCACCCCGACATCGTGCTACGTACTCACACCAGCTCTGTACAAAGCCGTGTGATGGAAAACTCAAAACCACCTATCCGCGTTCTCTGCCCTGGACGCGTTTATCGCAATGAGGCCATTTCAGCCAGAGCACATTGCTTCTTCCACCAAGTCGAAGGCCTTTACATTGACAAAGATGTAAGCTTTACCGACTTGAAGCAAGTGCTGCTCACCTTTGCACGCGAGATGTTTGGACCTGACACCAAAATACGTCTGCGCCCCTCATACTTCCCATTCACCGAGCCAAGTGCTGAAATGGATATTTCATGCAACATCTGCGGCGGCAAAGGTTGCGCCTTCTGCAAGCAGACCGGTTGGGTTGAAATCTTGGGTTGCGGTATGGTTGACCCCAACGTACTCGAAGCTAACGGCATAGATAGCAAGGTTTACAAAGGCTACGCATTTGGTATGGGCGTTGAGCGCATTACCAACTTGAAATATCAGGTCAAGGACCTCCGATTATTCTCAGAAAACGATGTGAGATTTCTTGACGAATTTACAGCCGCCAACTAACACCGAAAAGAGCTTTCCCTTTCTAATTATAAGGGTAAAAGCCCAACATACATATATTAAGACGAGATGCGGAAAAGTTGCATACAACGACTTTTCCGCATCTCGTCTTTTAGTTTTACATTCTCGCACGATATGCACCTCTACCCTCACTCCGTAGCCCCCTCCATAAATGGTATGTGGCGCATCTGTTTTTCTATATCCTTCTGTCGCTTGCGCATATAACTTGATGGAGACAACGAACTAAACTTAATAGGATTGGGCAATGTGGCTGCCACCAAAGCGCAATCTGACCGACGCAATTCGCTGGCCGAGCAGCCAAAGTGACGCTGAGCTACCGCTTCCGCACCATAGATGTTTGACCCCATCTCTATACTGTTAAGATACACCTCCATAATGCGATCCTTTGACCAAAAAAATTCTATCAGCACAGTAAAGTATGCCTCAAACCCCTTTCGCACCCACGACGAAGTTGGCCACAGAAAGACGTTCTTGGCAGTTTGCTGCGAGATGGTGCTGCCGCCACGTGAGCGCCCTCCCTCAATATGTTCAATGGCCGCGCTCTGAATGGCATTAAAATCGAACCCATGATGATGCATAAAGTTTTGATCTTCCGAAGCCATTACCGCCACCGGCAAATAAGGCGATATTTGCTTAAGCGGCACCCATTTGTGATGAACAGCCATAGGCTCGCCCTTTAAGCCATGTTGCACACAACGTATCACCATCAAAGGCGTCAACGACACTGGCATCCAACGATAAGCAATAACGGCCAATATACTTGACACGAGAAATCCCAATACCGTATACTTCAATACCTTGAAAAAAATGCCCATAGACTAAATATAAACAATTATAAAAAGACAAGCCACCTTTCACAACCATACCAATTTGTACGGTTATAACAAGGTGGCTTTATATTTTCTATATACAAAAGCTTAAGCAACTGATCATGACTCGTCTCTTCAAAATCCGTTGCAGCGTCATTTTACTTTAGAAAGGCAGGTCATCTGAAGTTGAAGGTGTGGGAGATACCTCTGGAGCTGCAGGCGCAGTTGGAGCAGGAGTTGCATTAGGAGCAGGAACGGCATTCACTGCAGCACCGTTAGCTTGAGCATCAGCAGCTACCGCATCCGAAGCACGCTGTACACGCCATGCACGCAAGCTATTAAACCAACGGCCATTATACTCATGCGCATCAATATCAAAGGATACAGTCAATTCGTCACCTACATTGATATTAAATTCCTTCAGACGATCTTCGCCAAATACACCGAACACACAGCGCTTGGGATACTGCTCGTGAGTTTCAATAACAAAATCCTGAGCCACCCACTTAGAGCCTGTTCGAGCTGATGTTCCTGTGCGCGGTTCTGTGGCCACGATAATCTTTCCTGAGATTTCCATTTTGCAATAATTGATTTGATTTTTAATAGTGTCGCGAAGTTACGAAAAAACTTTCACCCACTGCTTTTTTGAGCTGAAAAATTCGCTCGCTCAGTTGTTTTTCGTAATTTTGCCATACAAACAAAACAACTAAAACAAACCAAATTCCTCCACATGAAATTTGTTATATCCAGTTCCGTTCTTTCTTCACGACTGATGACCATCGGCCGTGTCATTGTGCAGAAAAACACAATTCCTATTTTAGACTGTTTCTGCTTCGACATACAAGGCACCACCCTGACCATCACAGCGTCTGACAACGATACTACGCTCACAGCCAAGGCCGAACTTAACGAATGCGACTCCGACGTACGCTTTGCGGTTAATGCCAAGACTTTGCAAGATGCCATCAAAGAAATTCCGGACCAGCCACTCGAATGCTACCTTAACACCGAAAGCTACGAGTTGACTGTTGAATACCAAAACGGCCAATACAAGCTCATGGGACAGAGTGCCGAGGAATACCCTACTCCCGCCATCTCTGACGAGACTCGACTTGAATTTGATTTAGAGTGTCAAAAACTCGTACCAAGCATTACACGTTGCATGATAGCAGCTGCCAATGACACCTTGCGTCCGCAGCTCAACACTATTTGCTTTGACATTCACAGTCAAGAGGTGTCGCTTGTATCAAGCAACGGCAACCAATTGGCTCTCACCAAGCTCGCCATGCCCGAACTTAATGCTGAAGGCAGCTACCTGCTTGGCACACGCCCTGCCTCACTACTCAAGGGCATGCTGGCCAAAGCCGAAGGCAACGTACATTTCAGCATTGGTCAACGCACGGCCATTGTTCACACCGAAGAATATTCGCTCACAAGCCGATTGGTTGAGGGCCGTTTCCCCAACTATCGTAGCGTCATACCTCAAGACAATCCCAACATTGTCACAGTCAACCGCCTGGCACTCGTCAGCGCACTGCGTCGTGTTTTAGTCTTTGCCAACGCACAAGCCGTACTTGTCAAGTTCCGTCTGGGGCCGAACACTATGAACATATCAAGCCAGGACATAGACTTCGGAAAGTCAGCAGAGGAAAATATGCTCTGCGATTATATGGGCACCCCCATGCGCATCGCATTCAAGGGCTCGGTGCTGCTTGACTTGATAAACAACATCGAGGGCGACGACATTACGCTCAAACTGTCTGATCCCAGCCGTGCTGGTCTTATTGTACCGGCCAAGCAGAAAGAGGGCGAAGAAGTACTTATGCTGATCATGCCTTCTGTCTTTAACGACTAAACTGCTATCTAATATACAAACATCTTATTTTATGTTAGTTGATGCAGCTGTTCTTAATACGCCAAAAATATTCTTCGTATTATCCATAACAGTCTGCACCAACTAACAATGAGCATATTTTACAACACAAGAGAAATGAAACTATCACTTTCTCGTCCAATCATATTTTTCGACATCGAGGCAACCGGTCTTAATGTCGCAACAGACCGTATCGTCGAGCTCTGTTACATCAAACTCTATCCTGATGGAACAGAAACGGTCAAGACACAACGTTTCAATCCCGAACGACATATTTCAGAAGAAGCCTCTGCTGTAAATGGCATACATGATGAAGATGTTGCCAACTGCCCGCACTTCAAAGAACATGCTGCAGAATTGGCACAAACGTTCCAAGGAAGCGACCTCGCAGGCTTCAACTCTAACCATTTTGACATACCACTGCTCGTCGAGGAATTTATCCGCGCTGGCGTAGATTACGATGTCACAGATGCAAAGTTTGTTGACGTGCAAGGCATTTTTCATAAAATGGAGAAACGTGACCTTACCGCGGCTTACAAATTCTATTGCCACAAAGATCTGAACGACGCCCACACAGCCGAAGCCGATACACGCGCAACACTCGAAGTGCTCGAGGCACAACTTGACCGTTATGACACCGAGCTTAAAAACAGCGTGCCTTTTCTGGCAGAGTTTTCACGCCGTACCCGCAATGTAGATTTAGCCGGACGCATCGTTTACAACGACCAGGGTGTCGAGACCATCAACTTTGGCAAATACCGCGGACGCGCAGTGGCTGATGTCCTACAACGCGATCCTGGCTACTTTGCATGGATTATGCAAGGCGACTTCACGCAAAATACCAAACAGACATTTATGCGCCTCAAATTGCGCGGGGTGTAATAACAAAGGATGAAAGGGGACGAATGGTCATAACAAGCAGCCCAAACGGCAGTTTGCATAAGATGACACCATGACATTCGTCCCCCATTATTGTTTGCTCACCGACCATATCTGACAAGAACAAGTAATTACATGAAAGGAAAAAAGATAGTTTTAGGCATCACCGGCAGCATAGCCGCCTACAAAGCATGCTCACTCATACGGCTGTTCATCAAAGCTGGTGCCGAAGTGCAGGTAGTCATCACACCTGCCGGCAAAGAATTTATCACCCCTGTAACACTGTCCACACTTACATCAAAACCCGTTGTCAGCGACTTCTTTTCACGACGCGACGGGTCGTGGCATAGTCATGTCGACCTGGGACTGTGGGCTGATGCCATGGTTATTGCTCCTTGCACCGCGTCAACACTGGGCAAAATGGCACATGGCATAGCCGACAACATGCTCATCACTACTTACCTTTCAATGAAAGCCCCCGTATTCATCGCCCCTGCCATGGATCTTGATATGTACCGTCACCCCGCCACACAGGCCAACCTGCAAACCCTCCGCCAATATGGCAACCACATCATTGAGGCGGCTGATGGCGAACTTGCAAGCCACCTGGTGGGCAAAGGACGCATGGAAGAACCTGAGAACATATTCAATGTGCTCAACCATTTCTTCAAGTTGCAAGATGCACAACAGAGCGGACATGACTTGACGGGCAAACGCGTGCTTATAACAGCAGGCCCTACATACGAGAAAATAGATGCTGTCAGGTTCATTGGCAATTTTTCAACAGGTAAAATGGGCTTTGCCCTGGCCGAAGCATGCGCCGCACGAGGCGCTGAGGTTGAACTAATAGCTGGTCCTGTGGCCATGCAAACCCACCACCCTCACATCAAGCGCACCGATGTAACAAGCGCGCAGCAAATGTACGAGGCTGCCACGAGCATCTTTCCGCATTGCGACACAGGTATACTGTGTGCGGCAGTAGCCGATTTTACAGTAGCCGAAACTGCCAAACATAAAATTAAACGCGAGGGATCGGGTGGTTTGCATCTTGACCTCATACCCACCCACGACATTGCACGTGCTTTGGGAGCAATCAAGCACGACGGCCAAAAGCTGGTTGGGTTTGCACTCGAAACGGACCACGAATTGGAACACGCAACCGACAAGCTAAAGCGGAAAAATCTTGATTTCATCGTGCTCAACTCACTTCGTACCCCTGGAGCCGGTTTTGCCTGCGACACCAACAAGGTCACACTGTTGTTTGCCGATGGCACCCAAAAGGACTTTCCACTCAAGAGCAAAGCCGAAGTGGCCGATGACATTGTTGACTTTATCTGAACATCATGCTTAAACACCTATTTCACATAATATGTGCAATCAGCCTGCTAAGCCTTTCTGCCCCCATGCAGGCACAAGAGCTTGATGCCCGTGTGAGCATCAATCACCAACAAGTGCAAGGAACAAGCACCTCTGTGTTTGAAACGCTCAAAACCACCTTGGAGCAATTTTTGAATGACAGGCAATGGACCAACATGCAATTCAAGAAGAATGAGCGTATCAGCTGTACCTTTGCCATTACTATAAAGAAATACTCCCCCTCAGAAAATACGTTTCAGGGCACACTAAACGTACAAAGCACACGTCCCGTATATGGTGCCAATTACACCACCACTTGCTTTGCCTTTAACGACCCTAATTTCAATTTCACCTATCAAGAATACGATCAGTTGGACTTCAGAGCAGACGTGATTGACAATAATCTTACCGCCATGCTTGCCTACTACGTATACATGATTATAGGCTACGACATGGATTCCATGTCGCCATCTGGCGGTACCGAATACTTCAAGATGTGCCAAGACATTGTCAATAGTGCGCAAAGCCTCAACGAAAAGGGGTGGAAAGCCTTTGAAGATAACAAAAATCGCCACGCCATAATCACCGACCTGCTTGACGGCGGTATGGAGCCATATCACAAAATGCTCTATACCTATTATCGGCAAGGACTTGATGTAATGAGCGAAAACACCGAACGTGGACGAGCAGGCATAACCCAAGCTATTGAACTACTGAAACAGGCGCACGAAAACAAGACAATGAGTGCCCTTCCGCAAATCTTTACAGAGTTCAAGCGCGATGAGATTATGAACATCTACAAAGGACATACCACATCAAGCGAAAAAGAGAACATTGTCAACATACTTACTAAAATTAATGCTTCACAGAGTTCATATTGGCGCGACATCTAATAAGGGTGGTTCTACAAATTCTGTTTTATAAGTAAAGCTGAGAACAATCAAGAACTAACGTGTGCGTGCGTTCAACCCAAGCACTATCAAAGTCTGGAGTTAATCATATAACAGATTTCTGCTCCTATTTTTATTAAACGCACAATAATAGTCACATACAACTGAATATGCTTCATCATCTCACAATATCACATTACGCACTCATTGAACACCTGGACATCGACTTTAATTCAGGGTTCACCGTCATAACCGGACAAACGGGTGCGGGCAAAAGCATCATGTTAGGAGCCCTCAATTTACTACTGGGCGGACGTGCAGATGCCAAATCCATTCAGTCTGGCGAAAAAAAGTGCACCGTTGAAGCCTCATTTAACATCGAGAACCTCGGACTTGAGTCCTTCTTTGCACGCAACGATATTGACTTCGATGCCACTGACTGCATCATACGGCGAGAAGTATTACAGTCAGGCAAAAGTCGTGCTTTCATAAACGACACACCTGTCCCTGCGGCCAAACTTAAAGAGATTGGAGCCTCACTCATCGACATTCATTCGCAACACCAAAACTTGCTCATACGCAATGAGCATTTTCTCATCGACACGCTCGACATTATTGCAGCCCACCCTCAAGCGGTCAGCGACTACAAATGCTTGTACGGGCAGTGCAAGCAAGCCGAACAGGTGTTGTCACAATTACAAGAGCGCAGCATTAAAGGACGTACCGATCAAGAATATCTCACATTTCAGCTTAACCAAATAGACGAAGCACAACTGCAACCCGAAGAGCAAGATGCGCTTGAAAATGAACAGCACCTGCTCGCACATGCCGAAGACATAAAGCAAGCCTTTTATCAAGCTAAGGGACTGCTCAACACCGACGAAATGAGCCTCTCACAAAACCTGAGGCAAGCTGCAGAGACACTCGAGGCCATAAGCGACAACTACCCCGAGGCCACCGACCTGGCCGAACGACTGCGTAGCGTGCGCATTGAGGTGGAAGACATCGAGGCTGAAGTTGAAAGTAAAGCCGAAGACATCGAATACGACCCACAGAGGCTCAATTATGTAGAAGAAAGACTCAACATCATATACGAACTCGAGCAAAAGCACAATGCTACGACCATAGCCGACGTCCTTGACATCGCAGAAAAGCTACGCCTTGAACTTGACTCTATCGAGAACATTGAGGAGGATATCAAAAAGCAACAAGACGAAGTCGAACGTCTGCGCGCACTGCGCAACAAGTTGGCGGCCCAATTAAGCAAAGAGCGCAAAGCTGCAGCCAAAATAATGGAGCAGGAACTCATCAAGGTGCTTACCACGCTGGGCATGCCAAACGCCCGCATGGAAATGCAAATAACACCTCGTACAGCCCCCGACGTAAGTGGCAATGACAATGTCATATTCCTATTTTCAGCCAATAAGAATGTGCCATTGCAGGACGTCAGCGCCATTGCATCAGGTGGTGAAATTGCACGCATGATGTTAGCACTCAAATCACTTATTGCCAAACGCACCAACTTGCCAACTATTGTATTTGACGAGATTGACACCGGTGTGTCAGGCACCATGGCCGAATGTATGGCACAAGTCATGCAAGGCATTTCTGCCAACTGCCAAGTGATTTGCATCACCCACCTGCCACAAATTGCTGCACGAGGAGCCCACCACATGCTGGTGTACAAGGAAGACAGCGAAGGGTTTACACGCAGCCACATCATTCCGCTTACTCAAGCGCAGCGCGTTGAAGAAATTGCGCACATGCTCTCTGGTTCCGAGCTGACTGATGCAGCCATTGACAATGCAAAAGCACTAATGGCACAAGCTTAACTACACAACATTCCACGACATACAATGAAAAAGGTTTTCATCGCAACACTACTCTTTACAACTACATACGGCCACATGGCACAAGCCGCAAACGACCTTCCCACAAAGGAGGCATACAAGGCCATGCTCAACCTGTTTACTTACAACGCCGAAGGCAAGCTCATCAAGTCGGACATAGCATTTTATGTTGACAACAATGGCAGCGCGGTATGTGCTTACAGCACACTGAAAGATGCAACCCGTGCCGAAGTGGTTGATGCGAAAGGCAAAAAATACAACGTCAGCCGCATTTTGGGAGCCAATGCCACCACCGACCTTGTCAAATTCCGCGTCGACGGTGTAAAGGACAATGCCTATTATCACATTGTCACCATGCCGGCCACAACGGGACAACAGTTAACGCTGCAAAGCTATACTACCAACAAAAAGGCTGCCATGCCATTTACCACAGTTGACAGTACCGAGGCATTTAACGCCCTGGCATATTACCATATTAGCGCTGGCAACGACAGTCACAACTATGGGTGTCCACTAATTGACCAAGATGGCTCACTGGTTGGTGTGGTGCAACAAAATGTAGAGAAAAACGCGACCAAAGCCTGCGCCATAGACGCACGTTTTATCAATGCACTCAACATTACTGCCGCATCGGCATTCAACAGCGATTTGGCAGCATTAAAAATTCCCCGTGCCATACCTGACGACAAACAGGCAGCACTCAACTATCTGTTCATGCTGCCTACGACCGACTCTCTGAACTGCACGACAGCCTATGCCGATTTTATAGCACAATACCCCGACATGCCCGATGGCTACGTACAACGTGCACAATATTGGGCCGGCAAGAAACAACTCGAAAAGGCCAACAACGACTATGCCACAGCCTTGTCAAAGAGTACAACCTGCACAGACACCACAGCACAAACCGAAGATGCTGTACACTATGCCATAAGTAGCAGCATCTACCGCAATGTCATGGCTGCAGGAAAAGATTCCACACTTGGCCAAGACTGGAATTTAGCACGTGCAGAGCATGAGGCCGATTTGGCATACAAAGTCAAACCTATGGCGCTATACATGGTGCAAAAGGGCAACTGCCAATATGCCGCCCGCAACTACCAGGGCGCATATACCAGTTTCATCACAGCATGCCATGATGCCGCGTTTGCCACCAGCGAAACCTACTTTTCGGCAGCGCGTTCGCTCGAGATGGCCAAGGGCGACAACCAACAGGTAATAGCCCTGCTCGACAGTTGCATCAACCGCATTCCGCAAAACAACAATACACAGTACGCGCAGTTCTACTTGGAACGTTCACAACGATTGCTGAAGGCCGAAAGATATCGCGATGCTGTAGCCGACTATAACCAATACGAGCAAATGATCGGCCCGCGCAATTTGACAGACCGATTTTACGACCTGCGCTCGCAGGCCGAAGAAAAGGCACACATGTATCAGCAAGCGCTCGACGACTTACACACGGCCATAGCCATTGCGGAGCAGCCACTCCCCTACCAGATTGACGAAGCCGCATTGCTGCTCAACGTGGGTGAATACCAACGTGCCATTGACGCGGCACAAAAGGTGTTGACACAATGGGGCGACAATGCCGACTGTTATAAAATTATAGGTGTGGCACACGGCGAACTCAAACACAAAGCCGAAGCATTGAAATACCTGCAACGCGCTAAAGATTTGGGTGATAAAAGTGTAGACAACTTTATCGAGAAATACAAATGATTTTGCCCCTACAATTTTAATTTCGTCAAATTGTCTACATCCTACACTATCTGCACATAACAACTTGATAACCAACAGTTTTATGAGTGTAGACACTTAACAATACTGTCTGCACTCCTGTCTACACTTGCACAAGCAAGTAGTTTGCACAGCATGCACAGGCAGTGAAAACAGTTTCTCCGACTGGCGTGACGCCCTGCCGTAACTGAAAAATCTACCTCCCGTAACCGCATTCACAAGTTCCCTGCACAGAAATGCAGACTTGAAAAGGGCCAAGTACAAGCGCTTACACCTGTGCCACGAGTGCAACTTAAGTGTAGAGTGTTTTGCACGTTACCTACACATCTTAACCGCTTAATAATCAGCGGCTTACACATAATTAGTGCAGAGTGTAGACAAAACTGGCAAAAACGACGGACGCGTGCGCGCGCGAGAGAGTAAAGTGCATCAGGACTGTTCTGTACAAGACGAACCTGGTAATACGACTTACAAAGCAATTTGCTTATAAGAAATTCATATTCTTACCCCTTACACTGTATGACACAACATCACATACACATAATAATCCTTGTTGTCTCTACCCTGTTTTGCCTTGGCAGCAAAGCACAGAATATTCACACCATCAACCCCTACCTCAATGCGGAGGAGCGCAATGGCGGTTTTTCAAGCGACAGTGTGGAGACTACCGGTGTGCCCGAAGGCCTCTACGCATGGCACATCAGTCCACGCTTTGGCGACATCATACCTGCCACCTATGATACTATTCCGCACCGTTTTCAAAACGAGAACCAGACGATGGGTGTAACAGGGCATTACAATTTCACCGGCAACCTGGGCGCACCGCGTATCAGCCATTTCTTCAACGAGCAGGGGGTAAACATGCAAAGCGCACCATTCATCTTCAAAACGCCCTACGACTATTTTCTCAAAAGCACGGACGCGCTTTTGTTCACCAACACCAAGTCGCCATTCACCACACTTACTTACCATTCATGTGGCAACAAGCAAAATGGCGAAGACCGCCTAAAGGCCATGTTCGCCGTTAATGCTGGCAAAAAGTTGGGTTTGGGCTTTAATGCCGACTACCTCTATGGTCGAGGCTACTACGAAGGGCAATCTACAGCCGACTTCGACGGTATGGTTTATGCCTCATACCGCAGCGACAACTACCAGATGCATGCTTACGTGCAACACACTTATCTGAAAACACGCGAAAATGGCGGCATCGAGAACGATGACTACGTCAACCGCCCCGAAATATTTCCTACACGCTACGGCACAGGCGACATGCCCATCAATTTGGCTAAGGCATGGAACAAGATTGGAGGCAACAAGGTGTTTTTGACACACCGGTACAGCTTGGGATTTCATCGTTTTCGCGATGCAAAAGGCCAGATTGTGCCCGAGGCTGTCGTAAAGCAAATGGCCGCAGCTGCAGCTGCCACACAGCCCAAGGACACAACCATGGTCAGCACAATAGCCCAGCCACGTGTTCCGAAAAACAAAGCAGAGAACGTACCCGTACACACCGACAACGACACGCTCAAAATCACAAGCGAATTTGTGCCAGTAAGCAGTTTTATTCACACACTCAGCGTTGACGATAACACACGCCGCTTCATTTCGAACGAGGCAAACAACAGCAATTCACCAGGCTATTTCAACGATTTTTATCTGCCGGGCGACTCTGCACTTGACCGCACGCACCATTTGGGCGTTGAAAACACCTTTGCCATGGAATTGCACGAGGGCATGAATCGCTGGATGAAGATGGGGCTCCGCCTGTTTGGCAAACACGAATTGGCCAAATTCGATTTCAAATCTCCATCTTTTACCGTTGCCGACAAGCGCAAATTTGTAGAAAACTACTTTACTGTTGGCGCCCAAATACTGTCAACACAGAGTAAAATCATAACTTACAACGTGTTGGGTGAGTTGCGTACAACTGGCAGCGATTGGGGCGAATTTAATGTGGAAGGCAGTGCCAAGCTGAATATCCCTATCAAGAAAGACTCACTGCAATTCGTGGTTAACGGCTTTGTGCGCAACGAGCGCCCATCGTTTTACTACCGCCACTACATGGCCCGTAATGCCTGGTGGGATAATGACCATTTGAACAAAATGTTCCATGCCCGCGTCAACGCCAGCCTACGCTATAAGGACACTCAAATAGGTGTATCGCTTGAGAACATTCAAAACTATACCTACTTTGAGGAGACCCTGACGCCATTCGAAAACAGCGACAGCTACACCTCATATCGTCACGCCATAGGTGTGGCACAAGCCAGCAAGAATGTACAATTACTGGGCATCACGCTCAACCAAAATTTTCATTGGGGCATATTTAATTGGGAGAACGAACTTGCCTACCAGGTGAGCAGCAACAAAGCCGTTTACCCTGTGCCGGCATTCTCTGCATATAGCAATGTCTACCTTTTGTTTCACATTGCCAAAGTGCTGCGCACCGAAATCGGTGCCGACGTGCGCTACTTTACGCGCTACGCTGCACCTGCCTACTCGCCCATCATCGGACAATTTGCTGTGCAAGACGCGCGATACGCCACCCGTATTGGCAACTACCCTATAATCAATGCATACGCTAATTTCCATCTTAAGCGCACACGCTTTTATTTGATGGCATCACACGTCAACTATTCGTCAGGTGCAGGACGCCCATTCCTTGTGCCACACTACCCGCTCAACCGCTTGACTATACACTTTGGCGTGTCGTGGAATTTTGTGAATTAGCGAAAATTAAATAGATATAGGATTGTGCGTCAATGCAAAAGACGTAATTTTGCATTTACACACTCTTGTACCACAACATTATCTTGAGCGTGACGCAACACACAACGAACAAAAAACAAGTAACAACCACATGGCTGAAACAATAGACATACGCCTGCTCAATGCACAAATTGAGGCTGAGACAGGCTTTATTACAGACTTGGTGGAGGGCATGAACCGCACCATTGTCGGACAGAAACATCTCGTCAACTCGCTTCTTATTGGCCTCCTTTCTGATGGTCACATACTACTCGAAGGTGTGCCAGGTTTGGCCAAGACACTGGCCATCAAGACATTGGCCTCGCTGATTGATGCCAAATTCGGACGTTTGCAATTTACCCCCGACTTGCTGCCGGCTGACGTTATAGGTACCATGATTTATAGCCAGAAAGATGAGAGTTTCAAGGTCAAGAAAGGCCCCATTTTTGCAAACTTTGTACTGGCCGACGAAATCAACCGCGCACCAGCTAAAGTGCAGAGTGCACTGCTCGAAGCCATGCAAGAGCATCAAGTTACCATCGGTGACAACACATTTGCACTGCCAAATCCCTTCTTGGTGTTAGCCACCCAGAACCCTATTGAGCAAGAAGGCACTTACGAACTGCCCGAAGCACAAGTTGATCGTTTCATGATGAAAGTCATCATTGACTATCCGACCATTGAGGAGGAAAAGAAAATCATGCGTGCACACATCAACGACAGTTTTAGCCACGTGTCGCCTGTCATTGACACCGACCGCATACTCAAAGCACGTCAACTGGTAAAACAAGTATACATAGACGAGCGTATTGAGCAATACATTGCCGACATAGTCTTTGCCACACGATATCCAGAGCAATACAAGCTCAAGGATTTCAAAAACTATATTTCGTTTGGCGGTTCACCACGTGCCAGCATCAACTTGGCTCTGGCCGCCCGTGCCTGTGCGTTTATCAAGCGCCGCGGATACGTTGTACCTGAAGATGTGCGCGAGGTGGCAGCCGACGTGCTTCGCCACCGCATTGGCTTGTCTTACGAAGCTGAAGCATCGGACATCAAGGCTGATGACATTGTCAAGGAAATTCTCAACAAAGTTGAAGTGCCCTAAACAGGGAATGGGCTACCGCGTGAGACCCTATGACAGGGCAATGCACCAACGTGTTAATCAACAGGCAAAACAAAGCATTTACAAACATACAGCAACAGATGAATACTTCGGAACTTCTACGCCGTGTTCGCAGTATTGAAATTAAGACAAAGGCCATCACCAACAATATTTTTGCAGGCGAGTACCACTCAGCCTTCAAAGGCCGTGGTATGTCATTTGCCGAAGTGCGTGAATACCAACCTGGCGATGACATACGCGACATCGATTGGAATGTAACGGCTCGTATGAACCGCCCGTACGTAAAGGTGTTTGAAGAAGAACGCGAGTTGACGCTCATGCTGCTTATAGACTTGTCTGCCAGCCAAAATTTCGGTACTCACCAACGCACACAGCGCGAATTGGCTACTGAGATTGCGGCAACGTTGGCTTTTTCGGCCATGAAGAATAATGACAAGATTGGTGTGATATTCTTTACCGACCGCATCGAAAAGTTTATCCCGCCACAAAAAGGGCGCAAGCATGTGCTTTACATCATCAGGGAGCTGCTTGACTTCAAGCCACAAGGCAACCGTACGAATGTGGGCATGGCTTTGGAGTATCTTGTAAAAATCATGACCAAACGGTCCATAGCCTTTGTGTTGAGCGACTTCCTTACCACCGACGATTATTCGCGCCCGCTCATGGTGGCCGCACGCAAACATGACGTGGTGGCACTGCACTTGTACGACCATTGTATGGCCTCATTGCCCGACATTGGACTAATAAAAGTAACAGACGCTGAAACAGGACACGAGCAATATCTTGACACTTCAAGCAAAGCCACTCGCCAACATCAGCAAAAGTGGTGGCAAGCACACAATGAGGAATTGGCCACTCGCTTCAGTAAGAGCAAAGTTGACTATACGTCTATCGCCACAGATGCGGATTATGTGCGCCCGCTCATGAACCTTTTTGCCCAACGCTGACCTATTTTATTATGAAGAGAGGATACTCACATTGCCTTATATCGAAATTGGCTACCACATTGGTCATACTATTATCAATGTGCTTTAATACCGTCGTCTCGGCACAGGTTGTTGTTGAGGCACGTACAGATACGGCCAGTTTCTTGATAGGCGAACAAATTCAACTTACTGTTAAATGTACGGCAAATGCACGCCAGCGTGTTGATTTTCCATATTTTCAACCTCAGCAGCAACTTGTACCGGGCGTTGAAGTTATTGACTGCGGACGCATTGACACAACCATGCTCAACAATGGCAAACGCATTCAGCTGACGCGCCGCTATACCATCACGTCTTTTGACTCTGCCATGTACAACATTCCCCCTTTCAAGGTGAAAGTTGACGGCAAAACCTATCTGTCAAGGGGCAACATTGGTATCAAGGTTAACACCATACCAGTGGATTTGAACCACCCAGACAAGTTTAACGGGCCTCACGATGTGGTGGAGCAACCATTTGAATGGAGTTGGACTATTACTTTAATAGCACTGGCTTGCATGCTGATGCTGACTGCGGTTGTCATGATGGCAATACGACTTGCCGACCCTAAATTGATAACACGCCGCATGGTTGTAATGCCTCCCACCCCTGCACACGTAACGGCCATTGACCAAATAGAAAAGATAAAGCTCGCGCCACAAGATGACACCAAGCAGTACTACATGGCCTTGACCGACACCTTGCGCGCATACATCGAGAAACGCTTCGGCTTTAATGCCAAAGAGATGACGACCAGTCAAATTCTGGATAACCTGTACCAACTTAAGAACGAAGAGGCTATTGCTGAATTGAAGACTGTGCTTATTACAGCTGACTTGGTGAAATTTGCCAAGCATACTACTACGATGTCTGAGCAGGACCGCAGCCTTGTACAAGCAATGAACTACGTGCAGGCTACCAAACTTGAGCCTAAGCAAATGCCCAAACCGCGCATCGAGTATGTGTCGCTCTCAAACAAAAAACAGATTTTTTGGCGCAACGTTATGCGTGTGGCATCATGCGGCCTGGCTATAGCGACACTGGCATTATGCGCATACAATCTGTACCTTATTTATTGCAGTTTTGCTTAATCAGCACTTTATTATGACATTCGCATCGCCTACATACTTTTTGCTACTTTTGCTGCTTGTGCCCTATTTTATATGGTACTTCCTGTTTCGTTCAAAACGCGAAAGCCATATATTATGGGCAAGCACCGAAACCTTTCGCCATGCACCGTCGACCTGGCGCACACGTCTCATTCACCTGCCTTTCTTTCTGCACGTTGTGAGTTTTGTGCTCATAGTGATGGTGCTGGCACGCCCACAAAGCGACCACTATTGGCACACAGGCGAAACTGAAGGCATAGACATCATGATGACACTCGACATTTCAACGTCTATGGCCACTCCAGATATTTCGCCCAACCGTATATCTGCCGCCAAGGATGTAGCTCTGGAGTTTATCAACAACCGACCGAATGACAACATCGGCCTTACGCTGTTTGGCGGAGAAGCTTACACACAGTGCCCACTTACAACCGACCATGGTACGCTGATGCGAAGTTTTAAGGGCGCCACATGTTCACTGCAAAACGATGGCATCATACAGCCTGGCACAGCTATAGGTATGGGTATTGCAAGCGCCGTGTCGCATTTGAATAACAGCCAAGCCAAAAGCAAAGTTATCATACTGCTTACTGATGGAGCAAACAATACTGGCGAAATTTCTCCCTTAATGGCCACCGATATGGCCAAATCTCTTGGCATACGCATTTATACCATATTGTTAGGCACCGAAGGTAAGGTGAACGTGCCTGTGGCTCAACTGCCCAATGGCGAAGTTTACACCCAACAAGTTGATGATACAGTGGACCCAACTACTCTCAAACAGATAGCACATGAAACTGGGGGAACTTTTTATAAGGCTACCTCACGCTCATCATTGAAGAAGGTGTATGCAGACATTGATAAGCTTGAGAAATCGAAATTAAAGGTCAACAACCACAACCGACACTACGAGGCTTACATGCCCTTTGCCATTGCTGCATTGATAGTAATGCTGATTGATACGCTGCTGCGCATCACGTGGTTCAAACGTTTATAAAACGTATAAGTTTTGAACATCTACTTATAGATATTATTTATGCTAATATTTCAAAGTCCACACAACCTATATTGGTTACTGCTCATACCTTTGTGCTGCATCATATACATTTATCAAACAATACGCCAGCGCAAGAAGATGGCTGTACTGGGCAATCGTGACCGAATTATGGCCTTAATGCCTGGACGATCTAAATGGCGCAAACACATACGCTTTGGCTTGCTCATGCTTGTTGTAGCTGCACTTGTTCTGACCATAGCACGTCCGCTCTATGGTACAAGACAACAAACCGAAACAGCTAACGGCATTGAAGCGGTTGTGATGGTGGACGTGTCAAACTCTATGCTTGCCAACGATGTGCAGCCATCGCGTTTGGATCGTGCCAAACTGCTTGTGACCAACATGGTGGACAAGATGAAAAACGATAAGGTGGCACTTGGTGTATTTGCCGGTGAAGCATACCCGCAACTGCCTATCACATCGGACTATGCTGCAGCCAAAACATTTATTGACGCGTTGTCGACAGGCATGGTTACCATGCAAGGCACTGATATTGCAGCCGCCATTGACCTGGGGTGTAAGAGTTTTACCCAGAACAAGGACGTGGGCAAGGCTATCATACTCATAACTGATGGCGAGAACCATGAGGGAGGCGCCGAAGAGGCTGCCAAAGCCGCAGCCAAGGCTGGCATAAATGTATATGTGATTGGGGTGGGCACTACACAAGGAAGCGAAATTCCTACCGCAAATGGCCCACTGACTGACGCCAATGGACAAGTTGTGCACACCGCACTTAACGAACAAATGTGCCGTGACATAGCACAAGCCGGAAAAGGACTTTACCTGCATCTTGACCAAAGCAATAGTGCACAAGACGAACTGCAGACACAACTCAAACAACTTAAGCAGTCAACTACTACAACCTCATATACTGCACGCAACGAGCAATTTCAAGCCGTAGCCTTGATTGCCTTGCTCTTGCTTATTATTGAGGCATGTATTAATGACACGAAAAATGCGTTCTTTAACAAGTTCAAAATATTCAACAAATGATACGGTCTGGCATTATTACATACATTATCATAGTCTTAGCATGCTTGTCACCCAATATGGCTACAAGTGTGCACGCCCAAAATTGGATATATAGGTATACGCATATTGGAAATCAGAAATTCCATAAAGGACAGACTGACAAAGCTGAACAATATTACTTGCGACTGTTGAAAGAGGCACCTAATAACAGCAGAGCCATGTTTAATCTGGCCGATGCGTATCTGGCTAAAGGTGATGTAAGGGGGGCAGACAGTCTGTACAACAAGGTGACGCAGATTGAAACTAACCCACAAGTACGGTCTATGGCTTGGCATAATCGTGGATACATTAGCCAAAGAGCAGCCTTACAAAGTCGCGAGCAAGAACAACAATTGCTGCGTACCGCCATTGAGCAATACAAACAAGCACTGCGACTTGAACCACATAGCGACCGCACCCGTTACAATTTGGCCCTGTGCCAAAAGCAACTTAAAGAAAGCACTAACAACAAACAGCAGAACAAGCAACAACAAAAGCAGCAACAGCAACAAAAGAACAAACAGAACGAACAACAGCAACAGCAACAACAAAAAAAGAACAACAGCAACAAGCAGCAAGACAAGCAGCAAACTGAGCAATATATGAATTTGGCAAGGCAAGCAGAGCGTAGAGCGCTTGAAAAGCTCAAACAGCACCAACCCAGGCAACGCAGCAAGGACAAGAATTGGTGATACGACACATAGCCTTGCACGAAAGGAAAACAAGATTTTATTGAACTCATGCCATATATCTCTACTAACATTTCTGACATATACAATATAAAGGACAAAGGACATATGCTTCTTTCGCACCTTGCCACATTATTCATAGCACTTTTTGTCTGCATCAATGCTTGTGCACAATCATTCAAAGCCAACATTGAGGATGTGGGCGGCTACTATCGCCTGACCTTTACAGTAACGAGCAGCGATGTCAAGGGCTTTACCCCACCCTCGCTCTCGGCTTTTGAGGTGTTGAGTGGCCCAAGTACATTTACATCAAGTAACTATCAAATAGTTAACGGCAGAGCATCACACAACGAAAGTACTACTTACACATACATACTGTCTGCACGCAAAAGCGGGCATATAACTATTGGCGCAGCCACCGTGCAAGTTAATGGCCGCACTTTGCACAGCCGCCCTGTCAGTCTGCACGCACAATCTGGCGGTAATAGCGGTACAAGCAATCACAGCAGTGCATCACAAAATAATACAAGCTATGACCAACTGCAACAGGCTGGCAGCAAGTTGACGCAACGCGACCTTTTTATAGATGTAACTCCCAGCCGTACTAAAGTATATGAACAAGAGGCCATCTTATTGACCTACCGCATACACGCCCGTGTGGGGGTGGGATTGTCGAATACGAGTTTGGTTCAAAAGCCCGATTTCAAAGGTCTCATTTCACAAGAGTTACCTTTGCCTGGCAACCAAATCCAGACTACTCTTGAACACCGGAACGGCGCGGCATATCGTACCGGAACAATTCTACAATACTTAGTTTTTCCACAGCATAGCGGCAGCATTACCATTCCGAGCATAACCTTTGATTGTGCCGTAGTGCAACAAGACCATACAATGGATTTGGCTGATGCTTTTTTCAATGGCGGAGGCACTATCGGGGTGCAAGTACGCCGCAGTGTGGCGCCACTGAAAATACAAGTTTCGTCACTGCCCATGCCACGTCCTGCAAACTTTTCGGGAGCTGTGGGCAAATTTAATATACAAGGAGAATTACTCAACAGTCATATCAAAACAAATGATGTGGCCACTTACCGCATTACGCTTAGCGGATTAGGCAATCTTAAACTCATTACGGCCCCGGTCGTTAACTTCCCCAAAGACTTTGACACGTTTGATGCCAAAACGACAGACAACACGAAAGTCAACACCGATGGGCTGCATGGACAGTTGACCTTTGATTACACCTTCGTACCACGAAACGTGGGCGATTATACGATACCTGCTACAGATTTCGTATTTTTCGATTCTGCCACTGGTACTTATCGCACCATACGTACAAGTCCAGTAAAACTGCACATATCAAAAGGTTCACAATCAAATGCCGACGTTGACAAGCAGTTAGCTTTGCTCAAGAGTGATATTAGAAATTGCAAGCCTACAGAACATAGCTCTATATTGGCCTGGGGCAGCACAAGCTATGTTGTACTTAACATTTTGCTCATTGTCATCTCTATAGTTTTGTGGATACTTGCCAGTATTTGGAACAGGAAACAACATGACACCTCCCTGCATAACAACAGTCGCGCATATAAGAATGCCATGCGCACACTCCGACTGGCAGACCCCACGGCTAAAGGACAAGAGAATGGCAAATATTATAGCACAATAAGCCAAGCTATCGACAACTATTTGGCAACTTACTTCGGTCTGCAAAAGTCTGACATGAACAAAGACTGCATACGGCATTTATTACAAGACAAGCACATAGATGATACGGTCATCAACAACTTGTTTGAAGTTACTGATTATTGTCAATATGCTGAATTTGCTCCCAATAATGATGCTGACAAAGTTCAGACTTTAGCCAAAGCCAAAGATGTTATTAAGTTGATTGATGATGCTTTGAAGAATAAGGCTTAAACATAATTTTCACTCTCACCTATACGTAATAATTCGATGCGAAATTTCATCATATCATTACTTGTCATGCTGGTCGCCACGAATGTAACGGCACAAACAGCCAATGACAAGGCTGAACAAGCTTACCAACAAAAGGATTATGTGCAAGCTGCTAAAAGCTATGCCCAACTCTTGCCACAAAAAGGCCAAGTAAACCACAACGCAAAGGAGTTGGAGGCCACATACTACAATTTGGGTAACTGCCACTACAGACTTAAGAATATAGGACAAGCCATTTGGTGTTATCAGCAGGCTCTCAGAATAAATCCTGCTGACGATGATGCCCAATTCAATCTGCAACTTTCACAGGCCAAAACGCAAGATAACCTGAACGCATCAACTGGGCTATTTTTTACCACCTTCTTCAAAAAGGCGGTCTGCACTGCAAGCAGTGATACATGGGGAGTCGTAGCACTCATCATGTTGGTTCTGTGCGTGGCATCTGCTTTGACTTGCAAAATGGGTAAAAGCATACACATACGCAAAGCAAGTTTCGCTTTCAGTATTATCTTTGGCATATTCACACTATCTGCATACGCTTTTGCATACATTGAGCAGCACTTTATATACCCTGGCACTCAAGCTGTTGTTGTTCAAGAAATACAAACATACGCATCACCTACTGTCACTTCGGCCAAAACGCGCACCTTGCACGAGGGGGCCATTATTGGTGTAAACGGACGCACAGGCAATAATTGGATTGAGGCCGAATTGCAAGATGGCATGGTTGTATACCTACAATCGGATATCACCCTGCCAAATGCAAATGATTTATGCACTTCCCCCATCAACCCGTCTGTCAAACTTTGGCAGCTTTACTAAAAAACTTCCACTACAATAAGCCACTCATGGACCAAGCTATAACCTTGCTACTAAACGGCAGTTCTTCGCTCTACCTGGACGGCATTGCATGGACCGCAACACAAACAACCACTTGGTTGCCACTTGCCATTGTGCTGCTATATGTCGTTATTCAGGCAAATGATTTAAGGGGCATTCTGCGCATAATCATCTGCATCAGCCTTTGCATCGCATTGGCCGACCAAGTGGCATCGAGCGTATTCAAGCCCTTAGTAGCGCGCTGGCGTCCAACGCACGACCCCTACATCATGTATATGGTTGATATTGTTCGAGGTTATCGAGGGGGTAACTATGGTTTCTTTTCAAGTCATGCAGCCAACACTATGGCCGTTGCCACCTTTGTCACGTTGCTAATGCGCCGCAAAACGCTCAGTTACTGGCTCGGCAGTTGGGTTTTGCTCAACTGTTGGACACGCATTTATCTTGGAGTGCACTATGCCGGCGATTTGTTTACAGGACTCGTGTGGGGTGGCATTGTTGGAGTCGGCATATACAAACTCTTTGTGTTTTGGTCTATGAAGGTGGCACAAACGCAACGGAAAGCGCAATATGCACTCCTTAATACAGAAAAGCCATATTTTACGACAAGCAATTACACTTTGCACCAATCACATTTATTGATTGCTGCACTACTAACTACATATTTATATATTGCTTTCAAAGCCTTATTCTTTGCAGAATAGGGAAACGTGTCTTTGCATAAAAACAAAAAGAATCAGACGGCCTATAAGCCGGGTTCTGTGCCCATGCACCCTAAAAAGATGCACAGCGCCTGCCATTTATCCGCGCACTTTGTTGCCAAAGTGCTCTATCGTTCTACCCTCCAACGCGCATTTAATACTGTTTAGGCGTTAAATGCTCGGACGAGCAGCCCTCTTACGCTGGTATACATGAACTTTCAACTTCTGACGTGCACAGCACACATGTCACCATGTGCCTGGTGGGCTCTTACCCCGCCTTCTCACCCTTACCCTACTGTTATAGTGACAGTGGGCGGTTATTTTCTTCTGCACTGGTTCACCCTCACGGACGACTTCCAATTAAGAAGCAGAATGCTCTACGTTGCCCGGACTTTCCTCCTGCATCTCAAAAAACGAATGCACACGGCAAGCCGGCCGACTGATTCTTATGTAACGCGAAGGTACAAAAAAATTAACGTCTACGAATGTCGTATGCTCAAAAAAATGTACTTTTGCAAACTAATGAAACGCCTTGCATACATATTACGGCTTTGCTGATTACAAGGACGTTGTCATAAACGTTGCCGATTATATAAGTAGGTGTTCTATTTGCACTGACGCCTGCCAATTGTATAATATAATTCTGGACACCTACTAATCATACCTAAACCTCATGAAAAAAGGGCTTTTACTCATAGCTGTTGTTTGGCTCTCGACACTGCGAATTTGGGCACAACCAGGACGTACAACAATCTTGGCCCCCAATATACATACTGTAAGACTTATTGTTGACAACCAAATTGAAGCTTTCCCCGTATTGAAACTTAACGATGGTAAAACTCTGGAGGTCAGTTTCGACGACATGACACACGAGTACCGCCGTTACACCTACAAAGTGGAGCATTGCGATGTTTACGGCAATGTATCTGAAGATTTATTTGACAATGAGTATGTCAATGCCACGAGCAATGAGGTTGTCATCGAAGACTACGAGCCGAGTCAAAACACAACCGTAAATTACACACATTATTCGTTTACACTGCCTAACACACAAATGCGGCCACTGCTTTCGGGCAATTACCGCATCACCGTCAGCGCCGAAAATGACGAAGGCAGCAATGTGCCAGTAATACAAACATACTTTGCCATAGTTGACCGAAAAGTCAGCATTTACCCCACATGCACAACCGATACCGACATTGACCACAATAATTCTCACCAACAATTATCACTCAAAATTGACTGCAGCAACTTACTTCTACGCGATGCTGAAAATGAAGTCAAAGTAATTGTCTTGCAAAATCGGCGATGGGATAATGCCGTCATTGAGCCACAATACACAGGCATCAACAACAACACTTTGCTTTGGGAGCACTGCCACAACTTAATATTCGAAGCCGGCAATGAATACCGCAAGGCCGAATTCCTGTCTACACGCTACCCTGGAATGCACGGCGAAAGTGTTAGATGGATAGATCCATTCTACCACTACACGATGATGACCGATTACCCACGCAAAAACTACCTTTACGACGAGGACAAAAATGGTCTCAGCGTAACAAGATACGACAGCAATGGTGATGCCGATTATGAAGCTGACTACGTCATGATGCACTTCAAACTTGACATGCCATGCTTGCCTCAAGACCAACAAGTCTATGTGTACGGGCAATGGACTGGTAACAACCTTAACCCAACCTGTCGAATGCAATACAACGACTCTGAACAGGCTTACACGGCCGACATCTTGATGAAATGCGGTTACTACAACTACATATATCTTTGCGCTAAAAACGACTCAGCAAGAGGTTATACACAACCAACCGAGGGCAATTTCTTTCAAACAGAAAACGAATATGATATTCTTGTGTACCACAAGCCAACCGGCACAAGATATTGGCAACTGGTAGGCTGCATCACACCTATTTATCGAAACAAATAATACTTCCCCACTCCACCACTTTACACCGACATCACACAAACATGTTTATTCAAATACTCGACTTTATCGGCACATTTGCCTTTGCAATATCTGGCATTCGTTTGGCTTCTGCCAAGCATTTCGACTTATTGGGCGCATACTGCGTAGGCTTGACTACTGCCATTGGCGGAGGCACCATGCGAGACCTCTTACTGAGCCAGCCTCCGTTTTGGATGACAAATTCTTTTTACCTTATTTGCACAGGCTTTGCCCTTATTTGGGTAATCATATTTCGCAAGTTTCTCATTAAGCAAGAGAATACTTGGTTCCTGTTCGACACGATTGGACTGGCTCTTTTTGCCGTCGTTGGCATCGAAAAGACACTCGCCGCCGGATTTCCATTTTGGACAGCCATAATTATGGGTACCATGACTGGTGCCGGAGGGGGTGTATTCCGTGATGTTTTTATAAACGAAGTACCACTTATCTTCAGGAAAGAGATCTATGCCATGGCTTGCATCATTGGCGGCATAGCCTACTTCATCTGCTACAAAATCGGCATGGGTAACATTGCTTCAGGACTGATATGCGGCCTATTTGTCATAATATCCCGCATCTTGGCTGTTCACTACAGAATACACTTACCAACACTCAAAGGCGACAACGAGTAAACTGCACAGCTACTTACCACCATGAGCATGATATACCTGCATGTGCCATTTTGCACCAGCCGCTGCATCTACTGCGATTTCTATTCCACCACCCAATCAGCAACTGTCAGACACGAATATGTCAATGCGGCTTGTGCCGAACTTGCCAATCGCAAGAGCTACCTGGCTGACAGGCATATCCAAAGCATATACTTTGGGGGTGGGACTCCATCACAATTACAAATAAAAGAGATTGCGATACTTCTCGACAGTATCAACAAACACTACGATATTGATACCAACGCTGAAATCACGCTCGAAGCTAACCCCGACGATGTTACACACGACTTTGCACACGACCTGTGCAACCTTGGTTTCAACCGCGTCAGTTTGGGCGTACAGAGTTTCAATGACCGGATATTGAAAATGCTCAATCGACGTCATGATGCAGCTACAGCACAAGATGCCGTACACACCCTGCAACAAGCCGGGCTTGACAATATTAGCATTGACTTGATTTATGGATTGCCCACTCAACTGCTGCAAGATTTTTCGTCAGATTTACAAAAAGCCTTTTCATTGCCCATCAAGCATTTGTCGACCTACGCGCTAAGCATTGAACAAGGTACCTTGCTACAACGCAAGATACAATCTAACGAACTTGCCGAAACCGACGAAGACACTTTTATAGCCGAATACGAGATCATGATGCAACAGGCTCACGCACATGGGTTTGAACATTACGAAATCTCGAACTTTGCCTTACCTGGCTTTGAATCAAGGCATAATTCTGGATATTGGAACAACACCCCCTACCTTGGCATTGGACCTGGAGCGCACTCGTTCAACGGTACAGACGAAAGACAATATAACGAGCCGAATTTAGGAAAATATATTTCCGCAGCGGGACTTCCACCACACACCATCGAGCACCTCACGCTCTCCGATCAGTTTGACGAGCAAATATTTACATCTCTACGTACCCGCAAAGGGCTCTCGCTCAAAAACTTGGAAAAGAGGTTTGATAAAGCATGGATTGAATACTTGAAAAGAGCTGCGCAAAAACATATTATCAGCGGAAACTTGTCTCTCAACAACAACACGCTCTGCCTCACGCGAAAAGGTATTATGACAAGTAATGATATCATCAGCGACTTGATGCGTGCAGAATAAGTTGCAACCAAAACACCAACTTAGCCCCAATAACAGATTGTGCAATCTGCCATTGGGGCTTTTTGCTTGACTTGTAAAAGAGGTCTGAAAAAACGCAAGCACTAATGGGGGCGACGCGTCCCAAGGCTGCTGAAAAATGCCCCGACGCGGGACGCGTCGCCCCCATTAGTGGTAGCGTTTGGTGCTTGCGTTTAGTGGTAGCGTCTTTTTGCTGACTTCGTCAATGCGTCACCCAAACAAATAACGTAACTCACTGATTTCCGATATGCGCAATGTGATGGCACAAAAAAGTGATGAGGTCAAGTGCTATTGGGGCTTTTTGATTGACTTGTAAAAGAGTTGCGTGTTATCAACAATCATACACGCACTGCATATTCTTCTCAAGTTGTGCTGCCGAACTTGCACCCACGAGCACACTTGTTACACCCTTTTGGCGCAATATCCATGCAAGTGCTTCTTCTGCCAGGGTCTTCCCTTGAGCAGCCGCTTCCATATTCCATGCCTTTAATCTGTCCAACAATTCTGGTGTAAGAGCCGAATGTTTCAAAAAATGCTCCTTAGCCATTCTGCTATCAGCTGGAATACCGTTGATATAACGGTCGGTTAGCAGCCCCTGTGCCAAAGGCGAAAACGAAATAAAGCCTATGCCTTGTTCTGCGCAGTAATCCAATATACCTTGATCCTGCGGTGCACGATCTATCAAGTTTAGGCGTCCTTGATAAATCAAGAGCGGGCAATCGCGTTCCTTCAAATATTGGCAAGCGAACTTCAGAGCCTCCAATGGCCAACGACTTATGCCAAGATACAAGGCCTTACCTTGCTTAACCACATCGACCATAGCTTGCAGTGTCTCCACCAAAGGCGTGTTTGGATCATAACGATGGCTATAGAACAAGTCAACATATTCAATGCCCATACGCTTCAAACTTTGGTCAAGACTTGACATCAAATATTTGCGCGCCCCCCAATTTCCGTATGGTCCAGGCCACATGTCATATCCGGCCTTAGTTGCAATAAACAATTCGTCACGATAAGGAGCAAAATCGTCACGCAGAAGGCGTCCCAAAGTCTCTTCTGCACTACCTGGAGGTGGGCCATAATTGTTTGCCAAGTCAAAGTGCGTAATACCATGGTCAAAAGCATAATGCGCTATTTCACGGCAACGAGCATACGAATCCTCGCCCCCAAAATTATGCCAAAAGCCCAAACTTACCTTTGGCAAGAGTACACCACTCTTTCCACATCGCCTGTACAAGATGTCTGCCGCATCATACCTGTTTGCACAAGCCCGATAATTTTGTGTTGGTTGCATGTTATCCATATTTTGTTTTAATGATAATAACGAATGCAGAGTACCCTGCACACATTTGCAAATATCGGCATTTCTAAGTAGCACACAACAAATAACGCCCCAAAAAACTCATAATAGTTTTCTGGGGCATCACTTTTGTTTTGTTTTAATACTGTTCTTACTTCATGTCATTATGTTGGTTCATCAGTATTTCCTCGCCGTTCGTGTTATAAAAGGCATATTGCAAATAAGCTAATTTTTGGTTGGGATAAACCCTTACGCCCATACCATACTTCATTTGCCAGCGTCTTTTGATTGAGAAAAATCCCTGGTTTATATATGCAGCTACAAACGGGTGCACATAAAGGCGGAAACGCTTGATACCAAGTTTGTTTACCAAAGTGTCAATCTTAGTTTCAAGAGAATCAGTAAACAATATGCTGGGCTTAATTTTTCCTGTGCCACCACAAGTAGGACAAGTTTCCTCTACGTTGACATCCATTACCGGACGCACACGCTGACGCGTAATCTGCATCAATCCAAACTTCGAGAGCGGCAAAATGCTATGCTTAGCACGATCCTTACGCATGTTCTCAACCATGCGCTCGTAAAGTTTTTGGCGATTTTCGGGCAAGTTCATGTCAATAAAGTCGACCACAATGATACCACCCATATCGCGCAAGCGCAATTGGCGTGCTAATTCGTCTGCGGCACCAAGGTTCACATCAAGTGCATTAACCTCCTGTCCTTCCGAGCTTTTTGATCGGTTACCACTATTCACGTCAACAACATGCAAAGCCTCAGTCTGTTCTATTATCAAGTAGGCGCCATGCTTGTATGTTACGGTGCGACCGAGCGAAGTCTTAATCTGTTTGGTCACCGAGAAATTGTCGAATATGGGCACAACCCCCTTGTACAATTTCACAATATCCTTACACTCAGGAGCAATCAAGCTCACATAGTTGCGCACCTCGTTGAACACCGTCTGATCGTTGACATAAATGTTCTCATACGAAGGATTAAACAAGTCACGCAGCAAAGCAACAGTACGACTTGTCTCCTCATAGGCCAACTGTGGCAAGGTCAATGCCTCGCAGCGAGTTTGCTTCACCTTAGCTATGGTGTTTTCCCAACGCTTGAGCAAAATTCGCATTTCGTTGTCGAGTTCCGCCACACGCATGTTCTCAGCCACCGTACGTATAATCACGCCAAAGCCCTTAGGCTTAATGCTTTGAATGAGCTGTTTCAATCGCGTGCGTTCAGCTCCCGACTTGATTTTCGACGATACCGATATCTTTTCGCTAAATGGAATCAATACAAGGAAACGGCCTGCAAATGAAAGTTCCGAAGTCAATCGTGGACCTTTGGTATTGATAGGTTCTTTCACTATCTGCACCAATATTTCCTGTCCAACTTTCAGCGTGTTTTGTATACTGCCGTCCTTGTCCAGGTCAGGCTGTTTGCCCACCTTGTCGAGTGTCACATTGCGTCGCCCATCTGCAATTAACTGCAGATATTTCTCTTGAGCATGATAGCGTGTGCCCAAGTCCAAATAATGCAGAAAGGCATCACGCTCAAAACCAACATTCACGAAGCAAGCATTCAGTCCTGGCATGAGCTTGCGCACCTTTGCCAAATAGATGTTTCCTACCGAAAAATGCTCAGAACGTCCCTCGCGCTGGTACTCAACGAGTCTTTTATCCTCGAGCAACGCGATGGAAATATCCTTTTTCGTAACATCTACAATAACTTCGCTTGTCATGAATATAAATATAATTCTTTCGAAAGTAGTCTGCCCACACATCAAATATTAACTGTGCACCAACTACCTTCATTTAAGTAAAAAAGAACGAGCAAACGAGTAATCATGCTCCTTTCGGGGCCATAACTTTAGCTCGTTTACTCGTTGGTGGGTTAAAAGAGACTCTTGCTGAGAGCCGTCGAGCCTTTACTTGCTCTTATGACGATTCTTGCGCAGTCTTTTTTTACGTTTGTGAGTAGACATCTTGTGTCTTTTCTTCTTTTTTCCGTTAGGCATACCTATTACGTTTTATGGTTAATTATGTTAGTTATATTTTAAGCTTTCTGACTTTTATCTTTCACCGACACGGCAAACTCCTTAGCAGGCTTAAATGCAGCAATATCGTGCTCTGGTATGATGATAGTGGTATTGTTTTGCATGTTACGGGCAGTCTTTTCAGCACGGTGCTTCAAATAGAATGTGCCAAAGCCACGCATACTTACGCTCTTACCATCGAGCAACGCTGTCTTTATTTCGCCTGTGAAAGCCTCCAACACCTTCGACACAGTGTCGCGGTCGAAACCCTTCTTGCTTGCTATAGCCTTGATGATTTCTGATTTAGTCATTCCAGTTTAATGTATTTAGTTTAATATTATTTTTGCCAAAGCGACTGCAAAGATACGAAATCTTACTGATTTAGAACGCATTCACTCTGATTTTTCAACTAACTACACTGGAATTTTCTCTATTCTGCGCACATGGCGTCCACCTTCAAACTCTGTATTGAAGAATTCGTCCATTATGTCGTGTGCCACCTTCGTATCGATATAGCGTCCGGGCATAACCAACACATTCGCATCGTTGTGCAAACGCGTCATGTGGGCTATTTCAGGAATCCACACCAATGCAGCTCTAATACGTTGGTGTTTGTTCAGAGTCATCGAGATACCTTCGCCACTGCCACAAATTGCAATACCCTTATCCACCTCACACTGCTCTATGCCACGGGCCAGCGCATGTGCAAAATCAGGATAGTCGCAACTGTCTGTCGAATACGTACCATAATCTTTATATTCAATTCCCTTGGCTTCAAGGTACTCCTTTACATACTGTTTCAGTTCAAAACCAGCATGATCACTTGCAAGTCCTACCATTTTCTTATTTGATTTTACTTGTTCAAGTACGCCAATACTTCCTTATGGATATTCTGAGGCGTAAATCCGAGTTTCTCGTCAAGCACCTTGTAAGGAGCACTGAAACCGAAACTTTCCAAGCCATATACCTTACCATTTGAGCCTGCTATGCCTTCAAAAGTCACAGGCAAACCAGCCGTGAGGGCAAAAATCTTGCCACCCGTTGGCAACAGAGCCTCTTGATATTCCTTGCTCTGACGGCGGAACAAGCCTTCGCTCGGACAACTAACTACACGGGCACGAACACCATCAGCCTTAAGCAGAGCTGCCGTATCAACCAAAGTAGCCACTTCCGAACCTGATGCCACGAGTATTACATCGGGATTTTCTTCCTTCACTACGGCATAAGCGCCATGTAATATACCCTCGTGATAATCAGTGCCAGCAGGCAAGTCGTTCACATTCTGACGGCTGAAAATCATGGCAGTCGGTGTATCCATGTTTTCCATGGCCATGCGCCAACACTCTGTTACAGCATGCACGTCACAGGGGCGGAGTACACGTACACTGTCGCGTCCGCTGTGATTTTTCAACTTCTCCATCAAGCGAATTTGAGCCTCCTGCTCCACAGGTTCGTGAGTTGGGCCATCTTCACCTACACGGAAAGCATCGTGTGTCCAAACAAACTTAACAGGCACTTCCATCAGCGCAGCCATACGTATGGCGGGCTTCATGTAGTCTGAGAACACGAAGAATGTACCCATGGCAGTTATGATACCGCCATGCAGCATCATACCTATGCAAACACAAGCCATTGTCAGTTCCGACACACCAGCTTGCAAGAAACCACCAGCAAAGTTGGTACGGGTGATTTCTGTTGTATGCTTCAAGAAGCCGTCCGTCTTATCCGAGTTACAAAGGTCAGCAGACGATACAATCATGTTGGGCACATACTCTGAAAGCAAGCTCAAGCAAGCTGAAGAACCATTACGTGTGGGCGAATTGGGCTTTTGTTCCACAGTTTCCCAAGGTATATTGGGCAGCTTGCGAGCCATCCAGTCATTGAGTTGCGATGCCTTTTCAGCATTATTCTTCTCCCACTCTTTTTCTTCAGCACGGCGGGCAGCTACAATCTTACGAAGTTCGGCCTTGCGCTCTTCGTACATCTGTTTTACCTCATCGCGAATAACGAAGGGATTTTCAGGGTCACCGCCCAAATTCTTAATAGTGTTCACATACGCACCATCGCCAAGCGGGGCACCATGTGTCTTGCAGTTATGTTCGTACGAAGTACCATCAGCCTTGCGGCAGCCCTTGCCCATCACACAATGACCGATAATCAAAGTAGGACGTGCAGTTTCTTCATTAGCAGCCTTCAGAGCCTCGCGGATTTGATCTGCATCATTGCCGTCAATTTCCAGCACATTCCAATTCCAAGCGCGATACTTCATGCCTGTATCCTCCGAAATCACAGCCGAAGTCTCGGTTGACAACTGAATTTCATTGGCATCAAAAAACATGATGAGGTTATTCAAACCAAGGTGACCCGCAAGACGTCCTGCGCCCTGCGATATTTCCTCTTGCACACCGCCATCTGATATATAGGCATAAATCTTTTCCTTGTCAAAACCAGGGTTCCCAGTACGTGCATACAACGCCTTGGCAGCGATAGCAGCACCTACTGCAAAGGTATGACCTTGTCCCAACGGACCGCTCGTGTTTTCAATACCACGTTCTTGGCACACCTCCGGGTGTCCAGGAGTAACCGAACCCCATTGGCGGAATTGTTTCAGCTCATCTATTGTATAGTTGCCAATCAATGCCAATTGTGAATATAGCATCGGCGACATGTGACCAGGGTCAAGAAAGAAACGGTCGCGGCAACGCCACTTGGCATCTTCGGGGTCGAAGTTAAGAAATTCGGAATAGAGCACGTTTATAAAATCTGCACCGCCCATGGCACCGCCCGGGTGGCCCGACTTTGCACGTTCTACCATACTCGCAGCCAATATACGTATATTATCGGCGGCAAGATTCATGAGTTCTTTTGAATGTTGCATTGACATTGCTATATTCTTTTTGTTTTTGTAGCAAAATAACTATTTGTGTGCAAAAGTACAAAAAATTCAGTAGGACTATCCCTTTTATACGAAAAAACTATATACTCACCACACATTACACCCTCCTAACAGAAAAAAGATTGCCGCTTTTACGCCCATTATCAAAGAAAAATGCTAATTTTGCCACCGCTTATGCCATAAGGCCATTCGGAGCAACACGCAACAGATGGGTCCTTATATAAATAGGCGTAATAACACTGAAATACAAACAGAAAACAGTAAAATGGATATTCAATTTCAAAAGATTGGCAAAGTTAGTGGCGAACTCACCATCAACATGGCCAAGGCTGACTACGAAGCCAACGTTAACAAGTCTCTCAAGGAATTAGGCAAAAAGGTACAAATGCCCGGTTTCCGTCCCGGTCACGTTCCCGCAAGTCTTGTTAAGAAAATGTACGGTACCCAAGTTAAGGCTGACGAAGTAAACAAACTTCTGCAGGACAGCCTTTTCGACTATATCAAGAGCAAGAAGATTGACATGCTTGGCGAACCCCTCGGCAGCGAAAAGCAAACACCGCAGGACATCGAAAAGCAGGACGACTTCACTTTCATCTTCGACATCGCCATCGCGCCCAAGTTCAAGGCCGAGCTTAACAACGAAGACAACATCGACTACTACGACATCGAAGTTAGTGACGATATCATCAGCAAGCAACTCGGTGCACTCCAGCAGCAGGCTGGCCACCCCGAAGATGTTGACACTTACGAGCCCAAAGACATTATGCGTGGCACTTTGGCCGAACTCGATGAGAACGGCCAGCCTAAAGAAGGTGGCTTGGTTATCGAAACAGCCTCTTTGATGCCCGAATATTTCAAGAACGACGACCAGAAGAAAATCTTCGATGGCGCCAAGAAGAACGAGGTAATCACCTTCAACCCCACCACTGCCTACGAGGCTAATGAGGCTGAGTTGATGTCATTGTTCAAGATCGAACGTGAAGACGTGGCCAACCACACTGGCAACTTCAGCTTCCAGGTTAACGAAATCAGCCGTTTCGTACCCGCCACACTCGATCAGGAATTCTTCGACAAAGTTTTTGGCAAGGACGAAGTTAAGAGCGAGGACGACGCACGTAACAAAATCAAGGAGAGCATTCACGACCTCCAGGTTAACGACAGCGACTACAAGTTCATGCTCGACGTACGCGCCTACATGGAGCAGAAGGTTGGCGAGTTGGAATTCCCCGACGAATTGCTCAAGAAAATCATGAAGGCCAACAACAAGGACAAGGACGAAAAATTTGTTGAGGACAACTATGCCAAGAGCATCGTCGAACTCAAGTGGCACCTTATCAAAGAGCAGCTTGTCAAGGCCAACAAGATCAAGGTTAACGACAAGGACATCAAGGCTGCTGCAGTTCAGGCCGCACGCTTCCAGTTTGCCCAGTATGGCATGAACAACATTCCTGACGAATACCTCGAAAATTACGCTCAGGAAATGCTGAAGCATCAGGAGCAGGTTAACCAGTTGGTTGACCGCTGCGTTGATCAGAAACTTGCTGCCGCCCTTAAGGAGGTTGTTACACTCAACCACAAGAACATCTCGTCTGAGGACTTTGCCAAGATGTTTGAAGAAAACAACAAGGCTGACGAGGCACAAGCCTAATATTGTTCTTACAAACTAAGCACCGGGGCACACAGGGCTATCGAGGCGGCGCGCTATTCGCCATAAAGAGCTTTCCACCCCTCCCCGACACTTATTAAACTACATTCCAAATGTGCAAATATACGAATGCGCAAATGAGAGAGCTTTGCTACAAACGCTGTCCCATCAAAGCATGAGCATATTTGCACATTTGCCATAACAAGTAACACCATGAACATCAACGATTTCAAAAAATTTGCCACTGCCAATGCTGGCATCAACTCAATGGTGCTCGACGATGTGATAAAGAGCCAAAACCAATACCTCAACCCCTACATTCTTGAGGAACGCCAGCTCAACGTCACCCAAATGGACGTATTTTCACGTCTGATGATGGATCGCATCATCTTCCTTGGCACACAAATTGACGATTACACTGCCAACACACTGCAAGCACAGCTGCTCTACCTCGACTCTACCGACCCCGGCAAGGACATCTCCATTTATGTCAACTCTCCCGGCGGTTCAGTTTATGCAGGCCTGGGCATCTACGACACCATGCAATTCATTCAAAGCGACGTGTGCACCATCTGCACCGGCATGGCAGCATCAATGGCAGCAGTGTTGCTCGTAGCAGGCCAGGAAGGCAAACGCTCTGCCCTACCCCATAGCCGCGTCATGATTCACCAGCCAATGGGTGGCGCACAGGGTCAGGCTTCAGACATCGAAATCACTGCACGCGAAATTCAAAAACTCAAGAAAGAGCTTTACACCATCATCGCCGACCACTCACACACCGACTTCGACAAAGTGTGGGCCGACTCCGACCGCGACTATTGGATGACAGCACAGGAAGCCAAAGAGTACGGCATGATTGACAAAATATTCGAACCCAAGAAAGCTTAAAGCACACATACACTAAATATGGCTAACAAAAAAGAGCACAAATGCTCATTCTGCGGCCGCTCTGAGAGCGAAGTGCCCATGATGCTCAACGGCGCCGATGGCTACATCTGCTCAGACTGCGTGCAAAGTGCCTTCCACATGCTTGAGGAATATATGCCTGGTGCCACACAAAACGGCAAAAACGCCAAAAACACCCTGAAGGACATTGACCTCAATGAAGTGCCAAAGCCAAAGGACATCAAGGCATACCTCGACCAATACATCATAGGGCAAGACGACGCCAAACGCTTTATGAGCGTAGCCGTTTACAACCACTACAAGCGCCTGGCCCAAGCCACAGACGGCAAAAAGGACGATGATGTTGAAATTGAAAAGTCTAACATCATCATGGTTGGCTCAACCGGCACGGGCAAAACATTGCTTGCCCGCACCATAGCCCGCCTGCTCGATGTGCCATTCACCATTGTCGACGCCACCGTATTTACCGAGGCCGGCTATGTCGGCGAGGACGTTGAAAGCATTCTTTCGCGTTTGTTGCAAGTGGCCGATTACGATGTGGCCAAGGCCGAACGCGGCATTGTGTTTATCGACGAGATAGACAAGATTGCCCGCAAAGCCGACAACCCATCAATCACACGCGATGTAAGCGGCGAGGGTGTGCAGCAAAGCCTGCTCAAACTGCTCGAGGGCACAATGGTCAACGTGCCGCCAAAGGGAGGCCGAAAGCACCCCGACCAGGACTATATCCACGTCGACACCCGCAACATCCTGTTTATTTGCGGAGGCGCATTTGACGGCATCGAAAAGCGCATTGCGCAGCGTCTCAATGCCCACACCGTAGGATACAACTCTGTGCAGAATGCCAAAAAGATTGATCCCAAAAACCTGATGAAGTACATCGAGCCGCAGGATCTCAAATCATTTGGTTTAATTCCCGAAATTATCGGACGTCTGCCGGTTCTCACCTACCTCAATCCGCTCGACCGCGAGGCACTTGCCCGCATCTTGGTTGAACCTAAGAACTCAATCGTTAAACAATACATCAAGCTATTCGAAATGGACGGTGTCAAACTCACCTTCACACAGGACACGCTTGACTACATTGTTGACAAAGCTGTCGAGTTCAAACTCGGCGCCCGCGGTCTGCGCTCCATTGTCGAGACCATCATGATGGACGCCATGTTCGAGGTGCCATCTACCGACAAGAAGAGTTTTGAAGTGACCAAAGAATATGCCGAAGCGCAAATGGAAAAGCGCGGCAATCTGGCATAGCAACTACTGTGCACACACTGGCAGCATACACCATCATATTATTTTCTGCCAAATTGTCTGCACTCTACACTTTTTGTATGCACTGCATTGAATATCAGCACCTTATGCAGTGTAGACAAGTTACAATTTTGTCTGCACCGAACATACACTTGTCTGCACAGGACATGCACTTGTTTGCACTAAACATACACTTGTCTGCACTGAGCATACACTTGTCTGCACTGCATGACAACACGGAGAGCTGACAACATACTCTTGCAATCGGTACATAAAAAACGCGAAACGGGGAGTAGAAAGATCTATCCATCTGATAGACTTTTCTACTCCCCGTTTCGCGTTCAACGCTTCGCCGTTACACTACAAACCGATGCGCACGACATGTGCGACCACCTACTTTTGCGTGCAGGTTCTGTGCAGATTTAGTGCAAGCAGATACACAGTTTGTCTACACCGCATAAAGTATTGATACTCAATGCAGTGCATACAAAAAGTGTAGAGTGTAGACAAATGTTTCAAATTCATTCATTGGTAAGATTCTCATACAAGCCGTATTGTTCTATTTAGCCTCTTAAATAAAATTATTGCTGTCCACTAAATTGTATTACATTGAAAGCGCGTTATCCGGGAAGCAGATGTTTTCTTCAGGTGAGGGAACATTGCGGACTATATGACCGAGAACGAAAGATTTTCCTTTACCTTAAAAAGTATCCCACCCCCAATAGAGAGGGTGGGATACTTTTGTAACAAATTCAAAAAAAACAATTTATGGCAACAATAAGACTCAAATTTCGTCCCTCGTCTGTACCTGAAGCAAAGGGTACCTTATACTATCAAGTAATACACAAACGCAAGGTGAAATGGATAAGCACAAAACATCACATTTATGCTGACGAATGGAATGAGAAAACAAAGACAATCGCAGTAGCAAATGGTGAGAGAAAAGCAGAATTAGCACTGATGCAGCGTAAAATTGACTGGGCGTTTAGACGTTGGCAGACCATTCTTGCCCGGATAGAACGCAGCCAAAAGGACTATACAGTAGAAGAGCTATGCGAAACCTTCAGTAAAGAACAGACTTATAAGACAGTGTTTGTGTTCATGCAGGAGCAAGTAACCAAGAAAGAGCAGATGAAGCGACTTGGCACTGCCCGTACATACGGTAACGCCTATCGACGTTTCAAGGCTTTCCGCGAGGACACGGATCTGACATTTGATGAACTCTCCCCCGATATGATAGAGTGTTATGAAGCATGGCTCATAGACAGGCGATTGAAGCAGAACAGCATTCGCTGCTATCTACGCACCCTCAACACTCTGTTGTGCAAGGCTACAGCAGAAGGTCTGCTGAACAATACAAATCTGTTCAGTCATGTGCGTCTGTCATACGTCAAGACTACAAAACGGGCAATCAGCGAAAAGGAACTGAAAGTGATTGCAAACCTTAAACTGCCTGAAGGATCGACTATGGCTCTCGCCAGAGACATTTTCATGTTCAGTTTCTACATGCGTGGAATGCCCTTCGTGGATATTGCTTATCTGCGAAAGACAGACTTGAGAAACGGCATGTGGACCTATTGCCGCAGAAAAACCAACCAATGCCTGATGGTGGAATGGGAAATGGCGCAACAGAAAATACTGGACCACTATGCTCATCAAACGGAAAAAGGATCGTTTCTACTTCCTATTATAAAGAAAGAGGACGGCACAGAATACAAGCAATATCAACGCATGCAGATAAACATAAACCGTGCACTGAAAAAGATTGGAGAAATGGCTGAATTGAAAATGCCACTTACCACTTATGTTGCACGCCACACTTGGGCAAGTGTAGCCAGAGACATGAACATACCCATCGCCATCATCAGTGAGGGAATGGGACATAACTCCATAAAGACCACACAAGTGTATCTAAACTCCATTGACATATCAAGAGTCAATGAAGCAAACAAGAGGATTATAAAAAGGATTGGAGGTTGATGATTTTAGACAAGAAAGGCTAAGACCTCCTATATAAATAAGGGGAAAGAGGGAAAGGAGTGTTTAACAAGTGAAGGGAGGAGTGATTGTTTTCACATGATAAAACCGTATCTACTTTGTAAAGGTACGACTTTTCCTTGACTTCTTATCATTTCTGAATGAAAAAGTTTAGTAGGCCCCCGAATTTCCCCTAAAATGTTTTACGAATCCGATTTTTCAAGACCTCTAAAGCCATAATTTACAGGATCCATTCTATTTGTGCTTGTTTTATCATGTGAAAACAGTACGTAAAGAGATAGAGAGAGAAGCCACTATGAGGTGAAAATGCAACGCAATCAGCACATTTGATTTGTGAGACATTGAATCCCATAACTGGACAAACATACACACAGATAGTATGGATTTATGAACAATGTTATTGTAAAAATGGCATCGGCATTACAAGTGACGGCCGCCTGCAGTGACATAAAGTAGCAGAGAGGTTATGAAGCAGGATTGCACGATTTCTCAGTCTACAGCCGACGAAACGAATTGTTTTCAGACATCTGAAAGCAATGAATTTCCAGAGGGCACACACGTTTCTGAGCCAGACGAACAGACTGGTTCAGCGATAAAGAAGTGCACGCAGGCGAACAGAGAAATCGGGACAGAAATAGAATATAGCTCCATGCCCAAAGTGGTTCCGACCAATGGCAATAAGGCTGACAGCACATCATGGAGCTATCTTTTTGTACACAATCAAAAAGTAAAGTCGATAGAAGAACAACTAAAGAAAGAAGGAATAACCCATTTTGTGCATAAGACAATAAAATATGTTCCCCGTCACAGGAACAAAGGCGGAATGCGCGAAGTGGAAACCCCTTCTGTAAGTGGACTAATATTCTTACAAGGTAACCCAGAAATATTACAGGACTACTTAGACCAAAACATAAAACCATACAAACTCTGTAAAAATTGTAGTACTGGAAAGGTAGCCACTATCCCCTGCAACCAGATGGAACCGTTTATGCGTGTGGCAGAAACCGAGCCAGAACGTCTCCGTTTCCTTCTTCGTCCTTTTGTTTATTATTCCAAGAACCGTACCCTACTTCGCATCGTAACTGGTGAATATGCCGGTCTCGAAGGCTATGTAATTCGCATAGCCCGAGATCGCAAACTCGTCATGGATGTCGGCGGAATGGCTGTTGCCTTATCAGGCGTTCATGCCGAACGCTTTGAGGAGGTAAACAAGAACGAAACTGACCAAAAAGAATGTGAGTTATTCTACAAGCGTAACCTGCATGAGCGCAATGCCTTTATTGACCGTTACTTCCATCAAGTGAAAAACGCACAAGAGGTGTCAGCTCAAGTTGAAAACATAGAAATACTTCGGATTCAAACACTTGCAGATGTAAGAGACAAAAAACTGGATCTGAAAGATGCCTATGACACCTTCTATTTCATGATAGAAGAGATAGGCTACTATTACGCACCATTCATCGACTATTTCAAAGACGAGCTGAACCCTATATTTGAAGCCGGAAGAACCGTAAAGGAAGAAATAGAGAAAGCTATAAAGATTTTCAAGAACAGCGATAAAGAATTGTACAATCGCTGCGAAACAGAATTTGAGGCGCTGCAAAACAATTACGGTTATTTGTTCGAGTAAATCAGAAAAATCCGTATTCAGAAAGAAATGAATACAGATCACGCTGATTTAACTAATGCTCCGTCAACAATTCAATACTCAACATTGCCAAAGGTAATCTCCAACATTAAAAAGATATGCGCCAATTCCAAGACATAAAGATAGCCGTAGCCGGCACAGGCTACGTAGGCCTGAGCATAGCCACATTGCTAGCCCAGCACCACAGAGTAACAGCAGTGGACGTAATTCCCGAAAAGGTGGAGAAACTCAACAATAAGATTTCACCTATCCAGGATGATTACATTGAAAAGTATTTGGCAGAGAAGCCATTGAACCTTGTAGCCACCCTCGACGGCAAGTCAGCCTATGCCGATGCCGACTTTGTGGTAATTGCAGCCCCCACCAACTACGACCCTGTAAAGAACTACTTCGACACCACCCATGTAGAGGAAGTTATCGACCTAGTTCTAGAGGTCAACCCAGATGCCATCATGGTCATCAAGTCAACCATCCCTGTTGGTTACACGCGCAACCTCTACTTAAAGTACGCACAAAAAGGCGTCAAGCAACTCAACCTACTCTTCTCACCCGAATTCCTTCGTGAGAGCAAAGCCCTCTACGACAATCTCTATCCCAGTCGTATCATCGTAGGCTATCCCAAGATCATCGACAGACCCGAATTCGAAGCAGAAAACAACGCCATCGAATCTGTAACCGATGTAGAGAAGTTGAAAGAAGCAGCCAAAACATTTGCAGCCCTCCTGCAAGAAGGAGCCATAAAAGAAAACATCGACACCCTCTTTATGGGCATGAAGGAAGCCGAGGCTGTAAAACTATTTGCCAATACTTACCTTGCACTTCGTGTTAGTTATTTTAATGAACTTGATACGTATGCCGAAGTAAAGGGGCTTGACTCAAAGGCTATTATCGAAGGTGTAGGTCTCGACCCACGTATCGGTACGCACTACAACAACCCTTCATTCGGTTATGGTGGCTACTGCTTACCAAAGGATACCAAACAGCTCCTCGCAAACTATGCCGATGTTCCAGAGAACCTGATAGAGGCAATCGTAGAGAGCAACCGTACCCGCAAGGACTATATCGCTGATGCCGTACTCCAGAAGGCTGGCTATTACAGCTATGCCGATGCCAACAGCTATGATGCCAGCAAGGAGCATAACTGTGTGATTGGTGTCTATCGTCTGACCATGAAGTCAAACAGCGATAACTTCCGTCAGTCAGCCATCCAGGGCATCATGAAGCGTATTAAGGCAAAGGGTGCAGAAGTTATTATCTACGAACCAACATTGGAAGACGGCACAACATTCTTCGGAAGTAAGGTCGTTAATAACCTTGACGAGTTTAAGGCTCAGAGCAAAGCTATCATTGCCAACCGCTTTGATGACTGTCTGAAAGATGTAGAAGATAAAGTATATACACGAGATATATTTAGAAGAGACTAACTTATGGTAGAGAACAATATAAACCTAGAAGGTAAAACCATCCTTGTAACAGGTGCAGCAGGCTTCATTGGTAGCAACCTCGTAAAGCGTCTTTTTCACGATGTACAAAACATCAAAGTAATAGGTGTTGATTCTATTACTGATTACTAAGATGTCAACATAAAGTATGAACGTCTGAAAGAAATAGAGGCTTTAAATCTTGATTGGGGCTTTTCCAATAGATAATAATATGGCAGGACGAACCGTGCGTTGTTTACCCACAGCACGCAACAACTCATTTCATTTTGGAAGTGATTTAAGTGCTCAAATGGCAGCTACTTACCATAGTATCATTAGTATGGTGAAGTTTCATGACAGTTCAGATGGAGCTGCCTTGGTAAATTTTTAAAAATCTTTGAGTGGTGCAAGGTTTATCCTTCACTCCTACCCTCTTGTATCGGACTGAAGTAGTCCACAATGTTAATCTACAATCGAATTTTTAACAAAGTCAATAAAGGTAGACACTGAAAAGTGCCTGCTCTTTGGGGTATATCCTAAATTGACTGCTTACACTTATAGGGAATGTGAGCTAAGCTGAAAGAAAACAAATAAGATCAAACAAAATATATTTTAATGTCAAAAACATATTCAAACAACAACACACAAATAGCCAAGAACACATTACTTCTTTACTTCCGTATGCTATTTACAATGGCTGTGTCTTTATATACAAGTCGTGTTGTTTTAAATACATTGGGAGTAGAGGATTTTGGCGTATATAATGTCGTTGGTGGCATTGTTTCAATGCTAAGTTTTTTCAATTCGTCAATGGCAACAAGTACGCAAAGGTTCTTGAACTATGAAATGGGACAGAATAATAGTAAGGGGCTTAGAAACGTATTTGTAAATGCTGTTAATGCACATTATCTTATAGGCATTATAACTGTTATAGGACTTGAAACTGTGGGGCTATGGTTTGTATATAATAAATTGAATATACCACAAGGACAGTTTGACGCAGCATTATGGGTATTTCATTGTTCTGTACTCTCTTTGTTTGTTAGTATTATAAGTACACCTTATAATGCTGCAATAATTGCCAATGAACGAATGGGAGTATATGCATATTATTCTATTATAGAAGTCGTACTTAAACTGCTTATTGTTTATCTGCTTGTTATGATTCCATATAATAAACTAACTGTATATGGATTACTAACGTTAGCTGTAAGTATTTTAATGCAAGTCTTATATTGTATATACTGCATTAGAAACTTTTCTGAATGTAGATACAAGTGGAGTTGGAATATGCAGCTGATGAAAAAGATGTTCTTCTTTTCTGGTTGGATGCTGTTTGGATGTATAAGTGATATGCTTAGCAAACAAGGAGTGAATGTGCTTATTAATATATTCTTTGGACCAGTGTTCAATGCAGCACGTGCAATAGCAGTACAGGTTCAAGCTGCTGTTAATAATTTCGTCACAAACTTTATGACAGCAGTACGTCCACAGATAATAAAGAGTTATTCGGCAGGAGAATTTCAGCATATGTATAGACTTGTTTTCTCATCATCCAAACTTTCGTTTTATCTGTTGTTTGTGCTGACAACTCCAGTTCTCATATATACGGATTTTATATTGCAATTATGGCTAAAGATTGTTCCTGAATATTGTGTTCTTTTTACAAGATTGGTTCTTGTAGAACTACTGATAAGTTCAGCTTATGTTCCAATTGCACAAATAAATCAAGCTTCAGGAAAAATTCGGAATTACCAAATGGCAATATCCATAATATTCTTGGCAAGTTTTATTTTGACATATGCTCTATATAAAATAGGAATGCCAGTATACAGTACTTTTATACTTTCAGTTGCTTTGGCTACAGTAGGTTTATTTGTGAGAGTGATTATTCTAAAGCATGATAATGCGTTTCCTGCTTCAACCTATTTGCTTAAGGTTATGTTGCCTTTAATACCTGTTGCAGGATTATCGCTTGTAATCCCAGCGTTAATATACAAATATACAGAAACAACATTTTTGACTTTCTTGTTAAACTCCTTTATAGGTTTTATTTCATCAATTATGGTGATATGGATATTTGGACTTGACAAGGTTGAAAAGAGTTTCATAACGGAAAAAATTAGTAGTAGAATCCATAAAAAATAAATCAGATGATAAAGATTGGAAAACCACAGGTTAAAAGTGATGCACAAACAGCCACATTATCTGCTAATATAACAATCGATGGCGATTGTAAAGAAGTGTGGTTCAAGGTTGACAAGAAATTCGAAGACTATCTGTGTTTTGAACGTGGCGATGCTTATGTGATAGCAGTGCTTAACTATGCAATGCGCAATCATCATGATATTGTAAGCGAAGCCCCACTGTCAGAGGATTTATATTATAATATAGACAAGTATTTGGTTGATGCGATTGCTCAATACAATAAAGATTTTTATCGTCCCCAAATAACAGCAGAGGTAGCTTCCGACCGTTTACCTTGTGCTGGAGCTGTTGCTACTGGTATTTCGTGTGGAGTAGACTCCCTGCATGCTCTTGCCAATCAAACAGCAATGAAGTTCAAAAAGCACAATATCACTCATTTGACATTCAATAATGTTGGAAGTCATGGAGAGGGTGAGCATGCGGAAAAGCTATATCAAGCAAGATTGGAGCGTCCACGAGCTTTCGCAAAAGAGTATGGTTTTGAATTTGTGGCAAGTGATTCTAACTTACAGAATGTGGTATTGCAGAATCATTTCAAGTCACATACATATTCAAGTATGTTTGCTGTGTATTGTTTGCAGAAACTATATTCTGTCTATTATTATGCCTCTGCTGGATATAAATATAGTGAGTTTACGTTAATAGACAAACCTGCAATATGTTGTGGAAGCTATGAAATGCTTTCACTACCTTTATTCTCAACTCACAATTTACGAGTTTATTCAGAAGGAGAAAACATGTCAAGATTGACAAAACTAAGGTCTATTGTGAAATATGCTCCTTCATACAAATACTTAAATGTATGTTTAAAAGATGGTGACAACTGTGGAAAATGTGAAAAATGTGTACGTACTTTGTTGGGTATAGACGCATTGGGAGCACTTGATAATTATGCAGAAGTGTTTGATATAGATTATTACCGTAAGCACAAAAAGTGGTATTTGCAGCAAATGCTTATACAAATGGCTCACAATAAACACGATTACTTTGAAATGTATCCATATTTCAAAAGTGAAATTACTCTTGATATGCGTATAAAAGTCCTTCCTTATACAATAGAAAATACAATAAGGAAACTAATACCAAGGGATTCATGGTTGTTTAATGTTTTAAAATCCATCAAACATAAGATTTAGAAACATGCAAAGAAACCTATATTTTGATGCCCTACGTGGAATAGCGATTCTAATGGTTGTTGCAATTCATACATTCATAGCTAGTGAATTTGACAACTATCAATCTATATGCGCTATAAGTATGCGAGAAATCTGTAATGTAGCAGTACCTCTGTTTTTAGCGATTTCTGGTTTTTTTATTGGGCAGAAGAACTTTGATAACAACAGTCAAACCTTTAAGTTTTGGAGAAGGCAGATACCTAAGGTTTATGTTCCGACTCTTTTTTGGTCTATTCCTTATTTAGCATTGGCTGTATTTCACCAACAATCATTATTAAAAAATATTTTAGTATTTCTTTTATGTGGTTATAGTATATATTATTTCATTGCACTTATCATTCAGTGTTATTTATTACTTCCATTTATACAAAAGAAAATGCTAAATTATGCAATGGGGGGGTAATTCTTATTTTGTCATTAATTTGTGTTGCAGTAATATCTTATACTAGCATTACAAGATTTCCATTGATAGTATTTGCTGGTCCAGTAATTGTATGGTTAATATTCTTTTGGATAGGAGTATTTCTTTCAAGAAGTGAACGAAACTATAAAATAGGATGGATATTTGTAGGAGTATTTATAAGTTTTGCATTGATGCTAATTGAAACTAAATTTAGACATGAAGCTACTGGTGGAGGTTATGGAATAAAACCATCATCGTTTATATTTTCATTTTTGATGATACTCCTTCTTTTCTCCAAACGAATAGAACATAAGTATGTGAAAGACAATGTGATAAATAAAGCGTTGATTGTAGTTGGAGATTATTCATTTTCTATATACTTGATTCATTGTTTTGTAATAACAATAGTATTTCATTTTGTTACTATATCTAACTGGATAGTACGATGGACCATAGCTGTAGCAATAACAATGTTGTTTATTTGCTTAGTTCGAAAAGTATTGCCGAATAAATGCCTAAAAATAATAGGATTTTGAAAAATGATAGATATAAAAAATAAACAAGACTGTTGCGGATGTTCAGCTTGCGCCCAGCGCTGCCCCAAGCAATGCATAACGATGGCAGAGGATAAAGAAGGATTCCTTTATCCACAAGTAGATACTTCAAAATGTGTAGATTGTCATTTGTGTGAGAAGGTTTGTCCTGTAATCAATCAAGACGAGGCACGTACTCCTTTAAATGTTTATGCTGCAAAGAATTCTGACGATGAGGTTAGGCATCAAAGTTCATCAGGCGGGATCTTTACTTTGTTAGCCGAACAGACAATAAAGGATGGTGGTGTTGTATTCGGTGCTTGTTGGGATAATGAGTGGAAGGTAAGGCATGATTATGTTGACAATACAAGTGACCTACAGAGATTTCGTAGTTCAAAATATTTGCAAAGTGTAATTGGTGATAATTATCTAAAGGCAGAGCAATTTTTGAAAATAGGTCGTAAGGTGATGTTTACAGGCACGCCATGCCAGATAGCAGGACTTAAACATTTCCTACGCAAAGAATATGATAATTTACTTGCTGTTGAGATTATCTGTCATAGTGTACCAAGTCCAGGAGTATGGCAACAATACCTAACTACAAGACTGCATACATTGAAATGGAATAAGTCTGATATTAGAAATATCTCGTTCAGAGACAAAAAGACAGGTTGGAAAACTTACTCATTTGTAATAGAAAATAAAGACGGTAACAGCTTTATCGAATTAAGTAGCAAGAATGCTTTTATGCGAGGATTTCTTGCAGACTTGTATACGCGTCCTTCTTGTCATGCCTGTCCTGCCAAACAGCTAAAAAGTGGTAGTGACATAACATTGGGTGATTTTTGGGGTATTGAATCTTTGATGCCTGAAATAGACGACGATAAGTGTGTTTCTGCTATCATTGTAAACTCAGACAAAGGGAAGCAAGTATTGCATAATATAAATGTTGAGTTGCATGAAGTTCAATATAATGAATTGACAACAAGAAATCCGGCATTGGTTAAATCTTTTCCAATAACTCCTAAACGCACCGAGTTTTTTAAAGAAGACGGATATACTTTTGAAGAGAAGGTGAAGATATTAGCGAAGGAACCATTCTCAATGAAAACTTTAGCATATCGTATTGTACGGAAGGTAATCCCGAATATGGTTGTGGAACAGTTTAAACTGCTTCTTAGATAATAAGAAAGTAAGCAGTCAAATTAGGGCTTACCACTGAAGTTTATATCTTTGCGCTGAACAAAAATTTAAAAAATATGTACAGCAACGAAGATTCGGAACGCTTTTATTTCAAGTACTAAACAGAGTTTTTACCTCATGGTCAATCCCTTCAGTCATTTTGTCTGAGCAATAATGTACTTACCCACAGCACACAACAACTCATTTCATTTTGGAAATGATTTAGGTGCTCAAATGGCAGCTATGGTATCATTAGCACGGTGAAACTTCATGGCAGTTCAGTTTGGAACAACCTTGGTAAATTTTTCAAAAAAATCTTTGAGAGGTGCAGGGATTATCCTTCACTCTTACCCTCTTGTATCGGACTGGAGTAGTCCACAATGTTAATTTACAATCAATTTTTTACAAAGTCAATAAAGGTAGGCACTGAAAAGTGCCTGCTCTTTGGGGTATGCCCTAAATTGACTGCTAACAAGTTGTATGAATTTTAAAAAGAATGACATAGTACGTTTAAGGAATGAATATTTTGACAAGATAAAATCAAAATTATTTTTTCCTCAAAATATCTTCTTCATAGATAAATTTCTAGATGATGGAAAGTCAGTGTTATTGAGAAATGTTGATATAACTGTCCCGTCTTCTGAGATACGTCCTGTAAAGATTGATGGCGAAGAGGATAGATTTATATATTATGATCCTGTGATAGCTGCTGATGTGGTACGCTCTGACGAGGCTATAAAATGCCGTCACGTAGACAGAGATGAGTATTATCTTCAGAAGATGAAGACTTGTTTTGATTCGAAAGGTAGGTCTTACTATGATATTCTAAATGAGGAGCATTTTGTATATGTACATGAACTACAGCATAGCAAACCTTTTATAAGTAGGGATCTAAGAATTAATTATAAGCTAACACCATTCATTAAGCCTCTGCCTTTTAAGATGAAGTTGGAAACAGGTGCAATGGTGATGACTTATAGAAAATATTTAGATACTCAGCATGAATGGGATAATTGTATAAAAGTCTACATCGAAAAAGAAATTTGTCAATCAAAGATGGTTGCCACATCTATATGTACTGAGAAAACAGCTTATGTACTGCTTTTCGAAAATGACAATCATTTTGATGCTAAATATGCAGAATTTTACATAAACTCATCAATAGGTAAACTATTCCTTCTAAACAAAACAACGAATGGAAAATTAGAAGGTAATGTAACTATTGCAAATCTTAGAAAGTTAGTAATACGGTGGGTGAATATATACAAAGAATGTTGCGTCTATCTTGAATGTTTAACTCAAGTTATATATGTGTATGAAAAAAGACTAGGAGAAAAAGAACCTGCTTTGACTGGTTTATTAAGTTTCCTTTCTCAAGTGCGTGATGCAATGGTTATGGAAATGATTATGCCAGACCTTTTCAAAAGAGCCAATTTCTCTATTTTGAAAAAGTGGAAGCAGGATACAGATGCAATAATGCTTGATTTCTATCTTGCAGAAGATGCTTCTGATAAACAGATCGAACTTATAGGAAAATTGATAAAAGCTATAGGTTCTACAAATGATGGTATCGCAAATGAAATGACAAAATACCGGATTTACATGTTGGAATTTATGCGGTTCGCAGAACAAAACAAAATGGATTTATGAGTTGGAGAATAAACCAAATTGAGATCAAGAATTTCAAGTTTTTCAAAAATACATTCACTTTAAATATTGATAGAAAAAACATTCTGCTTTATGGAGAAAATGGAGCAGGAAAAAGTTCTATTTATTGGAGTGTTTTTACTCATTTTCAGGCTTATGCTAAAGAACAAGCAGAAGCTCAGAAATATTTTACCGCAAATCATTCCCAGAATCTTAGGAACAGATTTGTAGGTGAAAGTGAAAGCTCTTACATCAAAATAAGTTTTCATGATGGTCATAGTGAAACTAAAGGCATAGTAGATTCAGATGTTGATTACTATCCTGCAAATGAAGAAACTTTACGATTTATGCGAGGTACCGCTATGTCGAGTGACTTCTTGAATTACAAGATACTATCTTCATTGTTTGACTTTAGAAATAGTGAGGCTAATCAGGTTTTTGATATATTCGAGAAAGAAATTCTTCCATATATTGATTTTGATGAACCCTACCAAAAAATAGACGACGAAACGCCGACCAATATATTGAATGCTGGTGAATGGTGGGGATACATCAAGAAAGTTATTAATACAGAAGGAGCTATTCCGCGCAATGAGAAGAAATATTCAAGCTTTAACCGTGGAACTGCACAGTACAAGGCTTATCAAGGACTCATATCTTCATTTAACAGGTTACTTAGAAATAAGTTGCAATTTCTTGTTCTTCGAGCAAACGCCATAATAAAAGATGTATTTAATATTGAAGCAAAAATAGAATTGACGGTTAGTGATGCTATATTCAATAGGAATATTGGATATAGAAAATATAGTACGACACTTGAATCCCCAAAGATATATCTGAAAGCGAGGATGACTTCTTCGCTATTGGTTAATGATGCGTTGATAGAACATCCGCGTTCTTTCTTTAATGAAGCGAAAATCACATGTATGGCGTTAGCCTTACGTTTGGCTATATTGGAAGATCATGCTACAACAGATGAATTTCCTTCTGTTCTTCTCATTGATGATTTGCTTATAAGTCTTGATATGCCATTTCGTAGAATGGTAATAAAACAGTTATTGACATATTCAAGTCGTTTTCAGACTTTCATATTTACTCATGACAGAGCATTTTTCCATTTGGTTATGAGTGAGATAAAACAACTTGAAAAGACTAATGATTGGAAAACCTTTAATCTATATGTAAAGAAAGATGATACAGGTTGTCCTCAACCAGCTCTTGTCTTAGAGGATAGTTATATAGCAAGAGCAAAAGCTCATCTCCATATGTTGGAGATTTCTGCTTCTGTGAATGCGCTACGAAAGGCTGCCGAGAAGATTTTTAAGGACATCCTTTCTCAAAATGAAATCTTAAAAATAATCAGTGGACAAGGTTATTACAACCTAAGCAAGATGATAGAAATATTTAGGAATAAGTATGCTAAATTGTTAGGTTTGGAATCATTAGCTGCACATCTGCAAGATGACCGTAAACTTTTATTAAATCCTTTCTCTCATGACGATATTGAGACACCTTTTTATCGTATAGAGTTGGAGAAAACAATAGAAGAAATAGAGCAACTTGGTAGAATACACAAGAAGGTTATCGTAGACTATGAAAAGATAAGAACTGTTGAATACAAAATAAGAGTAACTAAGGATGGAACATCTAATGAAGTTACTATATTGTTTTTAGAACAGTTCAACTCTTTTGAGTACAATGGTGATATTTATTATAGCAATCCAAAACTCTTTGTACGCAAATCATATAATGAAAAACAGATACAATGTAAAGAATGGGGATTAAATAATCTTTTGGATAAGATGTGTCATTGTATCGGTTATAACGCTGAAACGAAACAGAAAATACAAGATTGCCTATATGATATGGGCGGGAATCTATTAATTTAAAGAGATTGAACAATGAAAATAGGAATACTAACACAACCGCTTCGTGCAAACTACGGTGGCATTTTGCAGAATTATGCTTTGCAGCAAGTTCTTAAACAAATGGGACATGAGGTGTGGACGATAGATTATGGTAAGTTTACTTGGATTGATTGGGTGGATAATGTGTGGCGTGTGTTAGCACATAAGATGTTGGGACATAAAGCTCGTTTTGCAATAACACCACCAGAAAAGGATAAGATTGAGGCACCATTACGTCGTTTTGCTGAAAATAACATACTTCTGACAATTCCACGGTGTAAAAGGTTCAATAAGAAAGTAATAAGAAAATACGGTTTTAATGCGTTAATTGTTGGTAGTGACCAAGTGTGGAGACCGATGTATAATTATTACATAAAAGACTGTTTCCTTTCCTTTGTCTCACACATTAATATAAAACGTGTTGCTTACGCTGCTTCTTTTGGTACAGACAAATGGGAATTTACACAACAACAAACAGAACAGTGTGCAGTATTGGCTAAAAGGTTTGATGGTATCTCTGTTCGAGAGAAATCTGGTGTTGTCTTGTGTAATAAATATTTAGGTGTAAATGCAACTCATGTTCTTGATCCAACTCTATTAATGAAATCCCAGGATTACATTAAATTATGTTCACACATATCAAAGAGAGAGCCATTTATTTTTGCTTATGTTCTTGACGAAAATGAAGAAAAAAGAAAGAGCATAGTTGACTTTGCGGAACGCAGAGGTCTACCTTATTTTATTAAAGGTGCAGACAACACTGTGTCTTATGATGATACAATAGAATTGTGGTTGTCTTATTTCCGTGATGCAGCCTTTGTAGTGACGGATTCTTTCCATGGCACAGCTTTTTCAATTATATTCAACAAAGATTTCTATGTCTTTGGCAATGAGAAACGAGGTAATAGTAGATTTGACTCATTGCTTGAAACTTTTGATTTAAAAGACAGAATGGTGAGTAATGTTCTTCCTGAGGAAATTGAAAATATAGATTGGGCAAAAGTGAACGAAAAGAGAGAGACAGCTATAACAAACTCTAAATTATGGTTGAAACAAAATCTATGAATATGCCAAGAGTAAGTATAATAGTCCCCGTATATAAAGCAGAAGCTTATCTTCATCGTTGTGTAGATAGTGTTCTTGCCCAGACATTCACCGATTTTGAGTTACTGCTGATTGATGATGGCTCTCCTGACAGAAGTGGTGAAATCTGTGATGAATATGCACAGAAAGATTCTCGCATAAGAGTGATTCATAAGACAAATGGCGGGGTAAGCTCGGCAAGACAACGAGGACAAGATGTGGCATGTGGGAAATATACGATTCATGTAGATCCTGATGATTGGGTTGAGCCAACAATGTTGGAAGAACTGTATCAAAAAGCCAAAGATGATAATGCAGATATGGTTATCTGTGATTATTATACAAACGAAGGTTCTCAGCAAAATTATATAAAGCAAGAGCCAACAAAACTTGACAACAACGTTGTTCTTTATGAGCTGTTCCAGCAACTGCATGGCAGTTGCTGTAACAAGCTCGTGAAACGAGCTTGTTACATTGGTAAAGCAAATTTTCCGAAAGGCATTAATTGTTGTGAGGATTTGATATGGTGTATACTGGTTTTGAAGTGTAAACCAAAAATTAGTTATCTCGGCAAGGCATATTATCATTATATGATAACAACAACAGATAGTCAGTCCAAGAGTATTTCTGCAGAACGTTCATTGCAAGATTTAAAGATGCTACATATGTTAGAGTCTTTGTTGTGTGATAATAAAGCTGTATTGATAGCAATGTATAAACGTATAGTGCCATATGTTATGAAACGAGCAATGAAAACAAATAGTTTTGATTCAAGTTATTTTAAGAACAATTTTAGGAGGTATAGTAAATGGATAATAACTTCAAGTAATCATAGTCTAATATTACGACTTGTGTGCCTAAGTGCTGCAAATGGTTTTTATTATTGTTGTAAACCCCTTGTCTATTTAATGAATTAAATTGTAACATACAAAGCGATTAATGAATTTAAATTATTATGGAAGTACTGATATTCAATTTTATATTTATACTTATTCTTGGATTAATATTAAAGGCAAATACACAAGATAGCAGAGGTAGGATAAATGCTTTTGTTGTATTGTCGTTTGTATCTTTATTTACAGTTCATGCATTCGTAGATCCTATGTCTAGTGTGGATTTACCTAATTATGAAGATGCTTATGTGGAGTGCATGAGCCTACCCTTTTATAAATTAAAGGATGCTTCTTGGGCAAGTTCAATGGAAATTGGATTCCTATGGTATATGAAGTTATTGTCATTGATTTCTGATGATTTTATTATAGTATTAATAGCGAGTTCATTAATAATGTTAGGTTGTTACTATAGGACAATATTAAGATATTCGCCATATACCTATATATCTATTTTATTTTTATTGGTAACGGTATTCGATCAGTCGTTATTTGTGTTAAGGCAACATTTAGCGATGGCATTGCTAACGTTGTCATGGGATTCAATAATTAACAAGAAGCTTCTCCGATTTTGTGCCTTTGTATTTGTTGCTTTCTTGTTGCATCGTACGGCTTTAGTTTTTATTCCTTTATTTTTCTTGTATAATATTGAAAATAAGAAAAAGTATGTCGCCGCTCTGTTGATTTCGTGTTTAGTTTTTGCAGTATCTTATTTTTTCCTTCTTCAGTATTTCACATCACTAATGAGTAGAGATTATTCTGAATATTTATATAATGCGAGATATGAAGGAGCTAATTATGTTGATTTTATCTTGATGAGTGGATTGTTGGCATCGATGTTATTCTTTATGAAATCGGCTATATTTGAAAGGGGAATTAATAGGCTATTATTATCAATTATATCTATTGCTGTTATTGCTACATTTTTTGGAGTTGGTAATAGTTCGACTGGTCGATTATTTTACTACTATACATCTATACCATTTATTCTTGTGCCAAATATAATGAGATACATAAACAATCAAATTGTGCGTGTAGGTTTTGCTGTATGTTACATCGGCTTATATGTATACATATCATATTTTGGATCGTCTGCAACCTTTTTTGAAAATATGTCTTTCCTTTTTTTGTCGAAATAAAACATGAAAATATTACAAGTAATTCCTCATCTTGGTTCTGGAGGGGCAGAACGGTTTGTTGTTGATTTGTCCAATGAGCTCATAAAACATGGGCATGAGGTCGTTTTGTTAACTTTTTACGATTTAGAAGGAAAATATGGCTTCTATAAAAATGACATTAATAAAAGTGTAAAACATATTTCTATTCATAAAAGCATAGGTTTTTCTTTAAAGTCTGTTTGGCAAATTATAGACATAGTACAGCGTGAAAAACCTGATATAATACATTCTCATGTGAACTCTTTACAATATACCATATTACCACAATTGTTTATGGCGAAAGGAGTTCATACAGTTCATAATGAAGCACATCTTGAAGCTTCTGGTCGATTAGAAGTTGGTTTGCGTAAATTTGTTTTCAAACATAACTTAATTCAACCAGTTACAATATCTCAGGAGTCACATGACAGTTTTTTGTCTTTTTATGGTAAAGAAGCTGTCCTAATAAACAACGGTAGAACCGTAGATAGTAATATTGTTATAAGCAATGAAGTTAAAAAAGAAATCTCTAGTTATAAAAAGTCGGAACAAACAAGGGTTATTATACAATTGGCACGTTTTCAATCACAGAAAAATATTCCAATGATGGCTCGTGTTACAAACCGCTTGTATAGAGAAGGTTTTGATTTTGCTCTCCTTTTTATTGGTTCTACAGAGAATAAACCAATAGTTGATGAAGTAAAAAGTGTAATGCCACCATGTGCTCATATTTTGGGTGAAAGAAATAATCCTTTAGAGTATTTAAAGGAAGCTGACGCTTTTGCTTTGTCTTCATTATTTGAAGGTATGCCTATATCGTTGTTAGAAGCTCTTGCTGTCGGAGCAGTACCTGTATGTACTCCCGTAGGTGGAATACCAAATGCTGTGATTGATGGAGAAAACGGTTTCTTAAGCACAGACAATACAGAGGCTGCTTATTATGAAGCAATGAAAAGATTTTTAGAAACAGATATGATGACATTAAATTTAATGAGTCAGAAAACTAAACAATCTTTTGCTCCTTATAGTATGGAAGAGTGTGCAGAAAAATATTTACGACTCTATAATAACCTTTTAAAAACAAAATATGAAAAGTTCTAAATATAGTTATCATGCAGATCTAAAACGTTATAATGGAAATGCAGATACTTACATTCGTATATGGCTATATTTATACCGTAAGTGCTGCTATTGTAAAACACCAATATTAAATACTCTATATAAAGTTGCATTTAGATTATGGTCAAACAGAAGAGGATTGGAAATCAGTACTACAAATCCTATCGGGGGGGGTATTTATATAGGTCACGCATATAATATAACCATCAATCAGAATGCAATAATAGGTTGCAATTGTAATATACATAAAGGTGTAGTAATAGGACAAACAAATAGAGGTTCACGTAAAGGTTGTCCAACAATTGGCGATAGAGTTTGGATTGGTATCAATTCAGCTATTGTTGGAAACGTCACTATTGGCGATGATGTTATGATTGCTCCAAACAGTTTTGTAAATGTAGACATACCTTCACATTCTGTAGTGTTTGGTAATCCTTGCGTAATAAAGCATAGGGATTGGGCAACGGAGGGGTATGTGAATAATATAGTAGAATAACAATATGAACATAAAGAAACTTTTGTGCTTGGTTGCATATTACGGCTTTGCAAGATATTTGCCAGCATCAACAAGTCCAATGACACATTGGGCCAGAAGGATTAGACGCATGATATGTCGCCCTATTTTTGACAAATGTGGTGATAATGTGAATGTTGAATGTGGAGCACGTTTTGCAACTGGGGGGGGTATTTCAATAGGTTCAGGTAGTGGTCTTGGTGTCAATTGCTCTGTTCATGGACCAATTACAATTGGTGACAATGTTATGATGGGGCCTGACGTTACCATTCTTACTCAAACGCATAACATCGAACGTGCTGATATTCCGATGGGACTGCAAGGAATGAGAGTAGCAAAAGTCGTCATTGGAAATGATGTTTGGATAGGAATGCGAGTTATCATCATGCCCGGTATAATAATTGGCGATGGTGCTGTAATTGGAGCTGGAGCAGTTGTTACAAAAGATGTACCAGCTTTTGCTATTGTAGGTGGTGTGCCTGCTAAAGTAATAAAGTATAGAAAATGAAAAAGATTTTAGTGTTAGGATATTTTGGCTATCAGACAAATCAGTTGGATGGTCAAACTGTAAAGACACGAGACTTATATCGTTTGGCGAAAGAACAATTGACCGATTGTGATGTTGAATATTTTGATACACAATCATTGCAGAAAAGCAAACTTCTATTGTTCAAGATGTTCTTCAGAGTTATGTGTTGCAAAACATTATTCTATCTTCCAGCACACAACAACTTGAAGGTGTTCTTTCCTGTTATATTCATATTGTCACAATTATTTCGATTTAAGATACATTATTTCGTTGTTGGTGGTTGGCTAAGGGAATATCTTACACACCTTCCTATACACCGCTTTATGCTTAGTCGTATAAGGGGTATTCATACCGAAACTAAAAGATTAAAGAAAGATTTGGGAGATTATTATAGTTTTAACAATGTTGATATTTTCCCAAATTTTCGTTTTTTTGAGTTTACTCCTAAGTCTTCAGAATCTGAGAAACTAAGAATTGTCTTTATGGCTCGTGTCATGAAGCAAAAGGGACTTGATTGGATTTTTGATTTAGCTGATTATATTTCTGAGCATAATCTACAAGATAAATATTCCATCACTTTCTTTGGTCCTGAAACTGAAGAAGAAAAAGAATATTTTGATAATAATGTGGCAAAGTATGATTTTGCAGAGTACAAAGGAACATTACAACCAAAGGAAATACATGAAACTCTTAGCAAATATGATGTAATGTTACTGCCCACTCATTTTTATACAGAAGGACTTCCTGGATCTTTAGTCGATGCTTACATTTCAGGAATTCCTGTTATAGTAACGGAATGGAAGCATTCTCATGAGTTTGTTGATGATGGCAAGAGTGGATTTATTGTTCCTTTTGAAAACGGTAAACAACAAATGATAGATAGAGTGATATCTCTTGAAAATGATAGAAATCTTTTGAGAAGAATGAAAGCAAATGCTCTTATTAAACGTATGGAATTTGCTCCACCAAAGTTGGAACACTTAATTGTGAAATAGTTAAATGTTTGTTGTGTTTCTTGTGTGGAACAATCTAAAGGTTTGGATACGTTGAAAGAGATGTCGACACTTATTTCTAATATTGGTCTTGATAGATATGTAAAGATAGATTTTTACGGACAAAAGACTGATACCTATTTTGACGAGTATCTTAAAGGAATAGAAATGTATCAGTATAAAGGTGTGCTACAGCCAAATGGTCCTGGTATATTAGTGGAAGCTCTTTCTGCTTCTTTACCAATTATTACTTCTGATTGGAAGTATAATAATAAGTTTGTAACAATCAAAGCGATTTTATAAATATAGGTTTTGAAGAAAACTAAAGAATGATATATCCGTCCGCACAAGTGGTCGCAGAAAGCGATATGGTGCGATACCATCGGGCGGAACAATATAAGATATAAATAACGTGAGACTGATTTCATATATAATAGGCAACATAATAGGATTAATATCCTTGATAGTGTTACTATTTTGCATTGTGCTTTCGTATTTTATGATGCAGACTGCATACGTAAAGGTGAAAGAAATGTTGTATAAGCAGTTACGACATATACGTATTCGCCATAAATGGATAAAACGGCGAATATACCATGATGGAAAGTGTATTTTGCTATCAGCAAATAAAGTGTTTGATAGACTGTTTTTGTCAGCAAAGAGTATCGCGGATAATTCTGTAAGGTTTATTCTTTCTTATACTATACCTATGCTTTTGGCCTTTACTGTAGTATACTATAAAGATTCGGTAAAGGAAGATATCGAAATGGAAAAGGAGTTTATAGATAGGCAAAACAATATAGAAAAACAGCAACAGAAGATAAAACAGTTGCATGACTCTATATCTGTTCTTGAAATGCGGTTTAAGGAACATTTAAATAAAAAGTGGAACAATGACATTTGATGTTATAAACTACACATATAGTGGGCTCATTTCCATCTTTTCGATGATAATGGGCATGGCATATCCTTTGGTAAATACAGCCATAACAGAAATAGATACAAAGTATGGAGGAAATAGAATGTCTGAAAAAGTGTTGTCAGAATCTATATACATTCGTTTTCGTGCGATTCTCGCAATATCAATAGTTGTATCGATTCTAACGCCCTTTGTTCTTTATTATCTGAAAGGTATTTCTACATGGATGTACTATTGGGAGTCGTTACAAACGTTAGTTGTTTTGTTGCTTGTCCTTGCATTCATGCAATTGTATGACTTAATAATAAAATACAAGTTGCCAAAGAAGTATTTGAAATATTATAGTAAAAAAAGAGATACTGGAAATGGTGTGGTTTATTTGGCAGAGATTGCACGTTATGCTGCAAGGCAAAATGATTCGGAGTTATATCTACAATGTACAACTGAAGTGGGGAATATAATGTTAGATGAATTGCAAAATGGAAGAATCCAATCTACTTTAACACCATTCTATTCAAGTGTTAATAGCAATGAATGTCGATTGTCAAATGAAACAAAAGAGGCATTGGCGATCTACACATCGATAGTGTGTGATTCAAGGATAAAGGATGGATGGTATCGTATTGATTGCAGTTTGATAAATATGTTTTTCTCTACATCAATGCCTTTACTTGCAGGTGATAGACAAATTATTTGGAGAACTGTACAGGAAGCAGCTCGTAACGGAAATGATGAATTCGTAAAGCAGTATTGGGTGTATGCAGTTCAGTATTATTCTTGGTTTGATAGTTCAAGAAATTATTTTGGAGCTGATTGTGAAAAGAGAAGGGAACTAGAGGAAGAGAAAGAAGTCTTTCACAAATTTCATACTGCGTTATTAGGTATGTTGTTGTATTTAGATAGAAAGAAATGTCTTACAAATTTGCTTTACTATTCTAGAACTTTACCTTATTCCTATCCGCTATGTTGTAATAGCCTGCAAAGTATATTTGATGAATGGAAGCGTTTTTATGTTGGTGGTGATATAAGGTCACTCATGTTGCAACAGCAGGATTTCCCATTGATAGGGAATGATCATGGGGTTGATAGTGAATGGTTCCTTTTACATGTTGTAGAACGTATGCTTGCTATTCAAATATTGCGGTTAAAAGGAATAGATTATAATGTGGAGTATCGCGAACCGTTGGCTGATATTGTAGAAGAGAATGAAATTGAGGACAAACGTGAGGTCATTGCATTGCTTGAGCGTATGAAAATGACTATAAATGAAATATATAGTAATGGATTGGAAACAATACTGGAAACACATGTATATTTTACAAAAGAAGAAGTACTTGACTTGATTGAGAAAAATATTCAAAGAATCAAGAAAAATATAAAGGACAAGGAAGAGAATCCTTCTATTGATGCTCAGAAGTTTAATGCAATCTGGGCTATGATCCATAGAGCATGGAACAATGCTGATATGGACTTAGGAGAACACAGGGGTAATGTTGCTTACAATACTGAACGTTATGAGCGTGAGATAAGATTTGATATTCCTAAAGAAATGGTATGTGTTGGATACAAGCAAATGAAAAATGATGGGTTTATAGACACTTTAATTGGTGCATTAGTATATAGTGTAAAAGGCGTGAAAGCCGAGGCTTTTAAGAAAATAAATCCTGTAACGACCTATCGTATAGAATATCAGGACTTGGGTTTGGCTTTGGAGAGATTGAGGTTGTCATCCGAATACGTGGTACTTTACAATTCTATAAATATTGATTTGTATTATGAATGTTATAAACAATATAAAGGGTATATAGCAAATACTTCAAGTTTACGTCTCATAAATGAGGCACTGTTGATAGAACAACATGACAAAGACTCGAAGCCTTATATGCTTGTTTTAAAGCGTGACGATTTGCCTTATCTTACAATAGAGAAAAATGGCGGTAACGATTATTCTGATGATGATCAGAGATTTTTGGATACTAACATCGAGACAATTCCTACAAATATAGAATCGCTGTCTCAAAGATATATAAAAGCAATAGTAGGGTTACACTATCCTAAAGACTTGCGCTATGTTAGAATAGACATACCATTTGTTATGGCTGAAATGGATATAGACAAGATAAAGCCAATTGATTATTTATTGAGTTAAAGCGACTGGCTATATTTCGATAAATGAGAGCAAATGAATATGCTCTAAATAGTGTACAAACTTTACCGGTAGAATAATATTAAAGAACAAATCTTATGGGAGAACCATTAACAACAGAAGAGTTTATAAGTCGGCACAAAGCAGATTTGCAAGCATGTGGATTTGATATTCAGTTTGTAGCTTTTGTAAATTTCTTATTTGATATAAAAGGAGGTGATGTCATTGCTTATGAAAAAGAAGATGACATTGTTGTCTCATGCACTGAAGGTACGAAATGGCTTATTCAAGTTAAAAACTCAGTTGATGGTAATGCCAAAATGACTGATGCGGATTCTGACTTTTGGAAAACATTTGACAATTGGCTCTCATTATATGATTTGAGCGAGTCGAAAGAAGAATTCTTGAAGTCTGGCAATCGATTTATTCTATATACAAATAAGGAACTATCCATTTCCTTCTATGAACAAATAAAAAACTTGCGGGATGGAAATTGTGGTATTGAAGAAGTTATCTCGTTTTTAAAGAAGGTAGAGAAGAAAGTTTCGTATTATCCTATAGTCAAGAAAATGTTGGATTTGAATAAAGTTGAATTGAATAAATTCTTGCATAAAGTAGAGGTTATGCAAGTTGCAGATTCATTGAATGCGTTATATGAGAAGTTCTTGGAAATATACAATATGCCGACTAAAGCAGACCAGATAGTATCTGAACTATTGGGAGATTTGTATAAGGAGAAGATAAATGCTGCAAAGAATCATCAAACCTTTTCTTATGAGAAGGGTGAATTCTTAAAAAAGTACAGAGGAATACTTCAAAAAGTGAGCGATGAGAGTCTTAAGCCAATACCAGATGATGTTGTTGAAATACCAAAGGACGTAAAGGATATACCGTTTATAAAATATTTGGACGAGATAGATGTGTTAAACCTTCCTGATTCGATAGAAGAATATTATGGTAAATGGTTTTGTTATAACAGGTCTATTCAATATTACTATTCAGTTCAGCTAATGACACCCGAATTGGAGAAATCAATGAATTACACAGCAAAATCACTTTGGTCTAATTCTTTTAGGCAAAAGTGTCCAAGAAAAGGAAGTCATGCATCAGATACAGAAAAGATTTATGCTGCTCAAGACTGTTTTTACGAAGTTATGAAAAAGAATATCCACATTGACAATACTCGTGAAATATACCCTCCATTTTCTTCTGGTTGGTTTCTAAATATGACCAATGATATAGACCATCCTTCTATTTGTTGGCACATTGATGTATATCCCAAATTAAAAAAGACAGTATGAAAATATCTGGTTACTATATATATAATAATGTGGCTATAACTGCTTTTTCTGTTATGGCTATGTTACGTCTTTCTCCAAAAATACCATTGTCTAAAGTAGCTTTGCTCATGCCGATATTACTGGATGACAACATAATTGGAAAAATGACAAATCAAAGGCCTACAAGTTTTGATTCTATTATTACTCAAAATAAAGTTTTTTTGAGCAATTTCAATAATAGATATGTTGATTTGCTACCTCAGGTTGTAAACGCTATATCTATTCTTTTGGACTTAAATTTGGTTTCCTTGTATGGAGAGTATGTCATTTCTGAAAATGCAGAAAAATACGATTCCATTTTGTCAAGATGTGACAGCAATAGATTGAAAAACATCTGTGCAGTCAGTTCAAAACTATTGAAGTTGGTTAAGGATTCAGATATAGTTAATGATTACCGTAAATTGAATATTGAGTTATGAAGCTTTACATCTCAAAACTATACATATGGTTTGATAAAGGGGTAGAACCTCGCATTATAACCTTCGAGAACAATAAGGTGAATGTTATTACTGGTAGTTCTTCTACCGGAAAGAGCAATATTTATGCAATCATAGACTATTGCTTATTGTCTGGAAGGTCGAATATAGTGTATCCTGTCATAAATGAGAACGCATGTTGGTATGGCATGGAGTTTCAGATAGGTGACAAGTTCTTTGCCATAGCAAGGAAGAAACCTACCGTAAATGTTGTGCCAACTGAAGTATGGCTCCAGCATGAGCCTTTCGCTGAGCACTTCTACCCAACTGTAAATAATTCACATGTCAATGACGCAAGACGAGAGTTGGATAAAGCTTTTGGCTATAAATCAGATAAGGAGAATTTTTATCGTTTATGCTTTGTTTTCAATGCCTTGACAGAAAATATATTAACTTCTCCATACGATTTTCTGAATTTTAAATTCTATGGTATCGACATGTTTGAAAAGAAGGAAGAGCGTTGCAAGTTTGTTGAATCTGTATTGACTCCAGATATTGAACAGTTTAGGAAGATAAACGAGGAACTTAAAGATTTACAGAAGAAAAAGAAGAAATTTAACAACTATAAAAGGAGGTTAGAAAAGGAAACTGATGGATTTAATAAACTTTTGGCAAAACTCGTCAAAACGTGTATTGATGCACAATTATTGAAGGAGAATGTAAAAGAAAGTTCTGATGAAGATCAGATAGCTGCCTTGAAAGGGATTTTGGAAGAAAATATGATTCCAAAAGAAAATATGGACGAGTGTGATAAAGAATTTAAATCTTTACAGGAAAAGCATTCACAAATAAGTCTACAGTTGGCAAACATAAGTCGTGCCAAGAATGAACAGCAAGAATATATAAAGTCATTAGGGCTTATTGAAGACTCTTTGAGACCTGTAGAGGTACTGTATGAAAAGATAAATGATCAGGGTGCTAATATGTGGACATCACATGTTATTAGTTCTCTGAAAAGTTCATTGGCAAAAATATCATCAAACAAGCATCAAACGGAAATTTTACCAATTGTTTCCGAACAAGCGATACAGAGTTTGAATGCTCAAATGAAATCGATAGAGGATAGGATGGAGATGATAACTAAGCAGAAGGGATCTCTATATCAACAAGTGAACAACTTAAGACTAATTGGTTTCTTGGAGTCAAAAGTAGAAGAGTTGACACAACTTTGGCAGAATAAACAGAAAAAAGAATCGAAGAAGATAGAAATATTTGTTGAGGAAGATGCTCAAAGAATCTCTGTATTGGAGAAAGCAAAGGAGGAGATAGAGCAAAAACAATTGAATATAAAATCGGAACTGAACGAGTGTATTCAACATATATTTGATGGTTTCCAACATATGGAGCATTATGAACACTGTTACACAAAATATGAGATAGAACAGGAACGCCTTATGTTGAATAATGGCAAGTCTATATTCAATTATGATACCATTGGCAGCCAGTCAAACTACATGTTCCTGCACCTTTGTTTTTTCTTGGGCATTCATCGTTATTTCTTTGAGAACTTGAATGTACGACATGTCGGACAGTTCTTGTTTATCGACCAGCCGAGTATACCTTATTATGCAGGTTCTGAAAATGTAAAGACAACAGATAAGGAAAAGTTACTTGATGCGTTTGCAGGTATAAATAGGTTTATGAAGTATGTGATAGAAGAGAAGAAAGAACAATTTCAAATTATTCTTGTAGAGCATGCACCTGAAACTTATTGGACAGGAGAGAACAATCTGGATTATTTTGTGACCAAGGAGACCTTTACAAGTGGTAATGCTTTGATACCAAAATATGTTTTAGAACGAAAAGAAAAAAATGAAAATTAAAATAGGAAATATATGCCACATGATAGTACATTATGTAGGCAATAAAAGCAGAGAAGAAGGAGTCTCCTTTTCAGAGAAGGAACTTGACTTCACAGACGTATCTTCGGATATAACATCAATGTTGGATAAATCATTCGATGCAAAAGAACCATGTCATTTCTATTTTGAGAGTACATTGGCATTGAATCCGATATATACATTTGTAAAAACAATATTTGGTGATGTGTCAAGATTTCAAGAGCAATCAGAGTTTATTGCAAAAATTCTTTACGAGAAGACTTCACATCCGATGACAAAATCAGGCGAGTTGAATATTATTTATCTATCGGATTGTGAAATAGACGGCAAAAAGACAGATGCAATAGCAATGCTAAAGACAGAAAACAAACAACCTGCTTATCAATATCTTCACACAGAACATGGATATGAGATACAAAAGTCGGAGGTTATTAGTTTTGCAAAGGTTGAGAAAGGTTGCTTGATATTCAATATTAATGAAAATGATGGCTATGTCGTTTTCTCTGTAGACAAGAAGTCTAAGGGTATTCAGCCAAAATATTGGAAAGACGATTTTTTGCATATCATGACAGATGTCACATCATACTCACGAACAAAGAATCTTCTGAACTCTTGCAAAACCTTTATTGCTGATAATTATGCTGAGGACTCAAAGGTAGAAAGGGCTAATCTTATATCTAAGGTAAGAAAGGTCTTGGAGCAGACTGAGACATTATCAATCCATGAGTTTTCACAAGAAATATTCTGTGAGGACAATTTGGACAAGCAATTTGAAACATACTTGTCGTCGAAAGATAATCCCTGTCGGATGCATGAGGAAGACATTCAGATAGAAAAGCCATTGGTGAAAAGGAAAAGTTCACTGCCTAAAACAACTTTATACCTTGACTCCAATTTTGAAATTAATATTTGGGGAGGTCATGACAATATAGTGCAGGGGTATGATGAGGCTGCTGGCATGAATTACTATCAGTTTTTCTATAATAAGGAAAAATAAAGTTCTTCTCGTTATTTTTAATACATCATAGCTTGACATATGGCAAATTATTTTGATGTCACATCGTGTAAACAGTTTCCTTTGAAGGTAAAGGCTTCTATATTGCGACTTTATAACAAGAACACAAAAGTGTGTACGCATCTTTTTTCTGTATTTGAGTGTATTGAGCCAGATATGCAGATTAAAGACAGTCATAACGTATTCGATTCTGCTGATAAAGGAAAATCTGATGAGAAGGTTTATTACACAGAGAATGTGATGATACTGAATGAAGATTTTATTTCTGATCCAATGTCTAATTTTAAGATACCTAACCATGATAATAAACTTGATGAATTTCGCTTTATAAATACAGAACTATATCATGTACCTGAAAATGGAACAGGATATTTACTTTCGAATGGAAGTAGTAAGAGCGGTCTGTGTAAATTGTTTCCTCATTCAAATATTCCTACTTGGATAAAGGCTTGGATAGACAAGGAATGTGAGACTGTGAAGTATTTGAAAGAGAATAAAAGCCTTGTTAGTCAAATAAAGAATGTTTCAGTTAAAAATTTGGGCTTTAATATATGGGAATACAAAGACTATATTGGTAGTGTGTTTTTGGTTTGGCATCATAATGAAGTGAAATCAATAGACATAGAAGGAATCGTGAAACCAAATTTTGGTATCTCGTTAAACTTAGATTTCAGAACAGATGAAAGACCATCCTTGAAAGTTGAAGTTTGCCAAGTTGAACAAAAAGATTGTATCGTAAACAATCATATCGAAAAATTACTGAGACCAGGTTTCAGACAACTTATAAACCTTCTTACACTTCCTGATAATATGATTGTGAAGGTGTATGATGTAGATGACAATCTGTTGTGTCATCGTGCTTTTAACGGCATGATACGTCAGTTTGGTATTACGTTAAGATTTCCTTCTAAAAAAGTAAGTGGTGTTAAGGTTCTTGATGCTAAGGGTAATGAAAAACAATTAAATCCTATACAGAAATGGACAAATGAAACAGATGTTGTCGGAGAGAAAATAGATAGTATGAGTAATTATTTTCCAGATGCAGAAAAAATAAGAAATATTGACAGAAATAAGGTATCTGGTCAATTTATTTTTTTTGATGGAGATAAAACCAAACAGGAAATCAATAAAGAGAATGCTCTGAATAGCGTTATAAACATTTTGAATAAAGCGACCAAGAGATGTATGGTATGTGATGATTACTTCGACTCTGCTGATTTTGGTAGGTTTTTGTATCCAGTACAAAATAGTGATGTGGAAATTAGAGTAATGAGTAGTCTTGGTGATATGAATAAAGAATGTGCTATGCGTCTGGCACATGTTGTGGATCAATATAACAATGCTATTGGTAAAGAATGTGCTATGGCAAGGATGTTAAGGGGGAATAAATCGGTATTGCATGATCGTTTTATTGTGTGTGATGATGATATATGGGCTGTTGGCGCATCATTTAATGAATTGGGAGCACGCGCATCTGTAATATATAAGATTCCTTATGAAGCGGGGTTGGTGATAATACAAAAACTCGAAGAATGGTGGAGTGATGATAATGTCTCAGTCGATGTACATAACGTGTCATTGTCTCCAAAGATAGAATCTCACCAAAACAACTATTAGTAATTTGCTCTATGAAATTAGAAAATATAGAAAGCAATAAAATCTTGGCTTCGTGTAGGTATGCCAATGGAAGTAAAGGTGAAGATTTGTTTGAATTATACCATTCGTATGATTTTGAACAATTCGATAAATGGAATATAGTTGCTGATTTTTGGGGATATACGGAGTTGCCAGAATGTCTTAGAAATATAATAATATTCAGTGTAGATAGAAAATGTTGTGCACCTTTGGTTATTTGTTTCTTGGAGAAATTGCGTTTTCCAAATCTGCAATGTGCAGCAATGATGTATATCAAAGATTTTGACTATTTCAAACAGTTGCTTTCAATATGGAATGAAAGTAAAGCGAAAAGCAAGTCTGTTTTATGGTCAATCTTTGAAATGTGGAATTGGAGACTTGAGACAAAGGTTGAATCACAAAAGGATAAAGAAGTATGGCTTAAAGACAAGGCTGTTGATTTAATAAGAGTTTTTTTATCATTCGTTCTCAAATATGATTGTGCTAAGGACTTCATAAAATGGTTGTTTGAGAAAGGTTATCATGAATGGAGACGTAGTTCAATATCAAAACAATTGCTATTGCTTATGGAGGCTAATGTGCTTTATAATTGGAATGATGGCATGTTTGACTATGATAACCTAAATATAGACTACCTGACTTTTGTTGCACGTGAAGTGTATAAGGAGAAAACATTTGACAATGATATAGTAAAAAAAGTTTTAGAGAACTTTGATAAAAGTATTGAGAAGAATAATATAAAAACAACTCTTCCAATTGATGAAATTTCAATTAAGACAATAGAAGCTTATGCAGATATGTATTGGGTAATCAATGAGAAGGGAATAGAAACAGCGGTAGAGAAATCAATAGAAGACAAAGCGTGTAAGTTTGAAGGATGGAATATAAGGATAGATTATAATGATGTGCAACAAGAAAGCTTTGTATTATGCTCGCTTTTGTGTTTGATAAAAAATCATATCATAGAAGTAGAACAGAAAAGACATTTATTTGCAATCGTTTCAGGACATTTGTTTCGACAAACACATGTATGCAATAATATGTGGCAACATTATTATTCCTTGGTTTTATGTATAGGGCGTGTAGTTGCCTCGGAGATTCCTTCTGTTGGAACTGATATTTATGATAAGGAACTGATAGAAAGACATAATAATATAGAGAATATTCTAACTGTTTTCAACTTTACTTACAAATTAAAAATGAATGAACAGAATAAGAAGGAATTGTTGGACAGATGGAATTACGAAAGAGAAGCATGGGAGGGAAGAAAAAGTACAACAAGTCAATATGGCGACTTTGAGAGAATGGAGAAGATTATAGGAGTATTGTAAGTATTTATTCCTTTTATTATAATCCCCATTCGAATGGCGACATAGCACAGAGCGATACTGCGATGGGGAACATCATATACAAATATATTATGCAAGACTACGGATTAGTATCTATTATCACTCCCACTTGGGCGTGTGCAGACTTTATTGCTGAAACAATCAAAAGTATTCAATGTCAGACCTATCAGAACTGGGAACTTCTTATTCAAGACGATTGCTCTAAGGACAATACGTTGGAGGTTGTAAAGCCGTTTATGGAGGCTGACATACGAATTAAGTATGAATGTAATCCAGAGAACTCTGGGGCTGCTATAACACGCAACAATGCTTTGCGCAGGGCAAAGGGGCGATGGATTGCCTTTCTTGACTCGGATGACTTATGGCTACCTGAGAAATTAGAGCATCAACTGAAGTTTATGGTGGAGAATGGTTATGCTTTCTCTTATCATGAATACACAGAGATGAGTGAGGATGGCAAGAACTTGGGCGTGTATGTGTCGGGAATAAGAAAAGTGAGCAAGTTGGCGATGTTTATGTGCTGTTGGCCTGGATGCTTGGCTGTGATGTATGACAGAGAGCGGATAGGACTGGTGCAGATAAAGGATGTACGTAAGAATAATGATACTGCTCTTTGGCTAAAGGTGGTGAGAAAGGCTCCTTGCTATCTGCTGAAGGAGAACTTAGCAAGGTATCGCCGACGCAAAGTAAGTATCACTCCCAAGCCTTTGTGGAAACGCATTTGGGCACATTATCCACTATTTCATGTGGCAGAAGAGATGAGTCCAGTGATGGCTACATTCTGGACGCTGATGAATGTTGTTGGTAATGGTTGGAAGAAAATGTGGTATGTGAAGAAGTATGTGTGATGTCACATAAGCTAACAATGACAGATATTAGATTTTTATCACTCTTGCGTTATAGTATATCCAGCAAGAATAAGGACGCAGCATCCTTGTATTCTTTATCGGAGGAAGATTGGCGAGGTTTTATACAACAAGCTGGACAGCAATCGGTTCTTGGATTATGTTTAGATGCTCTTGATAAATTAAAATCAAATGGAGCTATGCCGCCACGAAATGTATTGATAAAGTGGATTGGCAGTGTGATGATGTTAGAGAAAGAGTATGAACGGCAGAAGGTGTTCATAAAAGAACTTGCTTCTTTTTTTTCTAAACATGGCTTGAAGATGGTGGTGATGAAGGGATATGGATTGTCGAAGTTATATCCTATACCTAAACATAGAGGGAGTGGCGATTTGGATGTTTACTTCTGTGGCAAAGGGCAGTATGCTGATGAACTGATAAAGGAGAAGGGCATTGAGGTAAAACAGAATGAGGAGAAGCATAGTGTATATAGCATTAATGGCATTCACGTAGAGAACCATGCTTCTATGATTTGTGAGCAAGAACACCTCTCGCTATTGAAGGTGGAAGTGTTCTTAAAGGATGACCTTGATAAAAATCTTCATCTTGATGAGGAAACGGGTTGTTGGTTGCCTTCTGCAATGTTTAATGTTGTTTTTTTACCCTTACATTTTGCTGGACACTTTGTTTATGGTGGAGCTAATCTGAGGCAAATAGTTGACTATGCTTTGGTGGTGAAGAATGCGACTATTAACTCTGATACTAATCAGATAGATTGGGAGAGGGTTAAGGCATTGGCTATTGAAGGTGGTTACTTCAAATTCCTTTGTTGTTTGAATGGAATCTGTATAGACTATATTGGCATTTCTTCTGATTGTTTCCCTAACTGGCAAAGGTATAAGGATATAGAAGAACGAATGTTGGCAGAAGTTCTAAATCCAACTTCTGTGGATGTACATTCTTTGCCAAGTAAGATAAAACGATACTTCAAAAATCGTTGGAAGTATCAGTTGGTATATAGCAAAGAAAGTCATTTAATGGGGTTCTTGTTGAGAATTCGCTCTTGGGTGAATTGGAAGTGGGGGAATAAGAGTGTGTGGAATCGTAAATAGACATTAATCGTCGTTGTCTTTAAACACGAAATTTAATCAATTAAACATTTTATAATCATATTATGACAATGAAATTGCGTAATGTGCCTTTCTCTCCGCCTGATATGACGGAGGCTGAGGCTGCAGAGGTGCGTGATGCTATTTTGTCTGGTTGGATTACAACTGGACCGCGCACAAAGAAGTTAGAGAAAAAAGTTGCTGAGTTTGTGGGTGTGCAGAAGGCTGTTTGCCTTAACTCGCAGACTGCTTGTGGTGAGATGGCTCTTAGACTGCTGGGTATTGGTGAGGGCGACGAGGTGATTGTGCCTGCTTATACCTATACAGCAAGTGCTTCTATTGTGGAGCATGTGGGTGCCAAGCTGGTGTTTGTGGATGTGCAGAAGGATTGCCTTGAGATGGACTATGAGGCTGTGGAGAAGGCTATCACTCCTAATACTAAGGCGATTATTCCTGTTGACTTGGCTGGTATTCCTTGTGATTATGACAGACTGTATAGTATTGTGGAAAGCAAGAAGGATATATTTACTCCTAAGACTGACTTGCAGAAGATGCTTGGTCGTATTGCTATCTGCTGCGATGCTGCCCATGCTTTTGGTGCATCACGTAAGGGGAAGATGGTGGGAGCGATTGCTGACTTCTCGTCTTTCTCGTTCCATGCAGTGAAGAACTTTACTACTGCTGAGGGTGGAGCTTTGTCATGGAACCTGCCTTTCGGTAATGAGAAGGTGGTGACGGACTTGGACAAGAATGTGGATAACACGTTTAGTGGTGTGCCTGAGATAGAGGGTGAGACTTGGAATGAGAATCTGTATCGCAAGGCGCAGTTGCTGAGCTTGCATGGTCAGAACAAGGATGCTTTGGCTAAGACGAAGTTGGGCGCTTGGGAGTATGATATTATCGGCACTTGGTATAAGTGTAACATGACGGATGTGGTGGCTGCTATTGGACTGGTACAGATGCAGCGCTATAAGGGTATGTTGGCACGTAGACGTGAGATGATTGCGCGTTATGATGAGGCCTTGAAACCTTTGAATGTGGCTGTGCTGAATCATTATGATGAGGAGCATGTGTCGTCGGGGCACTTGTATTTGGTGCGTCTGTTGGGCAAAACACGCGAGGAGACAAACAAGGTGATCGAGAAGATGGCGGAACGTGGTATTGCTACGAATGTTCACTACAAGCCGCTGCCTATGATGACTGCCTATAAGAAGTTAGGGTTTGACATCAAGGATTTTCCGAATGCATTCCACATGTTTGAGAATGAGATTACTCTGCCTTTGAACACGAAGATGACGGATGAGGACTTGGAATATGTGATTGAGAATTTTGTAGATATTGTATCTGAACTATAATCATTAATTAGCATAGACCTGAAGATGAAGACAATATCTTTATCTTCAGGTTTTTCTTACCCAAAAAGTATGAAAAGATTATTTGACATAGTCGCTTCTGGTTGTGGATTAATTGTTTTAAGCCCATTGTTTATAATATTGGCTATTTGGATCAAATTTGATTCTAAAGGTCCCGTGTTTTATAGACAAGTGCGTGTGGGACGTGGAAATAAGGATTTCCGAATATTCAAGTTCCGTTCTATGCGTGTAGGAGCAGACAAAGGTTCATTAGTGACCATTGGTGGTCGTGATCCTCGTGTGACCCGTTCGGGATATTATATCCGTAAATATAAATTTGATGAACTCCCCCAGCTTATCAACGTATTTATTGGAGATATGAGTTTAGTTGGTCCTCGTCCGGAGGTGCGTCACTATGTGAATTACTGGACTCCAGAACAGATGCACGTATTGGATGTTCGTCCTGGTATTACCGACCCTGCAAGTATTAAGTTTAGGAATGAGAATGAGTTGATGGAAAAGGCGGAGGATCCTGAGGATTATTACATTCATGTGATTATGCAGGAGAAAATAAGACTATACTTGGAGTATGTGAAGAACAGCTCGTTTTGGTATGACATCAAGCTTATCTTTGAGACATTCAAGGTTATTGTCACTGAACGATGAGAAGATTAATGTATGCCATTTGGCAATTCTGCAAATATTTATTTGTGCCAAGAAAGACGCATCACCTATCAAATGATTAATGACTATGAAAATTGATAAGGACTTTTTAGGCAAGCTATTTGAGCAAGCCACTATGACCCCCCAATTGCGCCAATGTTTTGATTTGCGCACGTCTGAGGCTGATACAAGTCAGCGTATGTTGATTGCTTTGTTGCCAGGAACTGTTGTACCTATTCACAAGCATGAAGACACAACAGAGTCGGTAATCTGTCTATGTGGCAAGTTAGATGAAGTGATATACGAAGAGGTTGTGGCATACGAGAATGCAGCATCTGAAGCCTTGCCTATGGGTATGGATGCGCAGGATGTCACACGGAAAGTAGAGTATCGCGAGGTACAACGCATTCATCTTTGCCCAACGGAGGCAAAATATGGATGTCAGATACCCAAAGGGGCATGGCACACGGTGGAATTGATAGAACCGAGCGTGATATTCGAGGCAAAGGATGGGGCATTTAAAGGATAAATGATAAGTGGTTAATGGTTGTGTAGTTCTTGATGAATAATGTACATTAGCCACCTGTTTATTATTACTTCATTTTACTATAGAAAGAACTCCTAATAGTAATTTGGAAGTTTTGCTTCTTTATATTTGTACCTCGCAATGCGAAAAGATTATATAATAACTAGGGATTATTGATATCATATTATTCCTAAGTGATTTGTTGGTTTGAACAATAAGAATGACGATTATTTACTTTTGAGACCTTAGCTATCTTATATTTTATGGAGAATAATTTTAGTATACCTGGCCTATTTTATAAATACCGTTCTTTAGAAAATCTTGAACGGTTTCTTTCTATTATTATAGATCGAAAATTATATGGTGCACTTTATAGTGAAATGAATGACCCTATGGAAGGTTATTATAAATATGACCCAAAAATCGAAAAAGGATTGATGGAAAATATTGTTAATGGGAAAAAGAGAACTTATATTTGTTCATTATCTCGTAGCGGTAATATAGGGTTGATGTGGACACACTATGCGAATGAAAATAAAGGGTGTTGTTTAGAAGTTGAGGTTACTTCAAAAACTTGGAAGGAAGTAGAAGTAAAGTATTCTGAGAAGATGCCAGAAATTGGTAAGGACACCTCTGTAGAGGAGGTGTTAAAGACAAAAGCAAAAATGTGGAGTTACGAGCAGGAAACAAGATTCTTAAGTCCTGAAATTGATGGAACTATAAAGAAGAGGCCCCAGTTAACTGTTCGAATAAAACGGATTTTAATTGGTTGTAATGTTGATAGAACTAAGAAATCATATTTAGAAAAAATCATTAAAGCGCTTGATTCTGATATCGAAATAGTAAAAATGCATAAAGATAACTTGGATTATGGTTATATTTATTAATTGAGATAAGGTGGACATAAGAGTATTATAATGTTTGGAGTAAACATAAGCGACATTAAATATGATAACTATACAATTATTAAAATGTATAATACTTTATATTGCGTTTGTATCTCAAAAATCAATAATTGTATAATTAATATTATTCTCTATTTGTGCTCATATCCTAATTTAGTAATATAATTATGTTTTATAAAACCGATATAATATATGCATCTTAAAAACATTGAAAATCAGAAATTTTCGTGGAATAGAAAATTAAAGGTAAAGTTTCACGAGAATATTAATGTAATTATAGCTCCTAATGGTGTATGTAAGACAGCAGTTATAGATGCCATTAGGCTATTCTTCCAACTGGGAGATATCGATAGTGAAAATCGATTGACAGAATCCGCTAAATACGATTATAACAATGGTGTTTCTATAGTACAACCATTGCGAAAAGAGCCCAATTGAACTGTTTTGAAATAAGCCATGATATTTATAGCAAGCAGTATTTATGAAAAAATCGACATCATCATATAGGGATAGTGTAGAGCATATTGAGAATATGCTCGCATGTTTATCTCATTATATAGAAATCAGCAATTCACAGGGAACAAATGACATCAATGTGGCATGTGAGAATCTTGTGTTGATGTTGATGAACTCTGTTTATGGTTATAAGTTGGAAAATTTCAACGGCAAAAGACATATGAGCAATGCCGCTGGAATAGACCTCATAGATTTGACCAATAAGGTTTGTGTCCAAGTTACGAGCAAACAGACAAAAAAGAAATTAGATGACACATTAAGATCGTGTAAAGAAAATTCAATGCTTAAACATTATAAGCTCAAGTTCTTTATAATTTCCAACAAAGCTAACAAGACAGTTCGTTCATATAAAGATGAGGAATTCAAATTTGACGGTGCTACAGACGCTTTGGATTTCAGAAATTTATGTGCCGACTTAAAATCATTAAATCATGAACGGGTCATAGAACTCGACATGCGTATTCAGAGCTGGTTGGGTGAAAACTACTATGGTGTAGACGAATTTTGCGATGCCATTGAAAAAAGTAAAGACACATTGTTTTTTAAGGATGGCGAACAATACTATCCTAGAAGAATTAGTGCTTATTCCAATAAAGATGATTCTTATCTTGTCGAACGTTTCATAAATCCAGATAAATATAAGGAATATACATTAGAGGAATATATAATGGGTAAAGCCAAAGGCTTTGAAAGCAAACAATGGCTACTCATAGCTGCTGGGCAAGCAGGGAAAACGTATGAAGCAAGAAAGTTATATTCTCTTCTAAAAGAAAATGAATCGAATGTGTTTCCCCTCTTTTTTGAAGCTAAAATGTTTAACCACAACCAGGAGTTGAGTATTCCTCATTTCTGGCAATCAAATCATATCGTTTATATCATAGACGGTTATGATGAAATCAGTAGTGAGGAACGACGTGAGAAATTCTTGATTGAGATAACAACCCTACAACGCAAATATCCCGAATTGCGTGTAGTCATCACATGTAGAAGAAACTTTATCGCAAATGACAAAGTCTTAACCGATTTCCAGCGATTATATCTTAAGGATTTATGTTTTGACGACGTTAAAAGTATAATTAAACAAAGCGGAATAGACCATCAAGAGGATTTTTTGCGTCAAATAGAAGAGAACAATCTGTATTCTTTAGTGTATGTGCCTTTCTACCTAAACGGATTGTTGGATTGCTATCGCACGCATACTAAAATTCCAAATGACAGACTTCATATTTATGAATTCCTTATCGATAGAAGTTTTACTGCTGACAATGAACGAAAGTTGGGGTCTGTAATAGATGTAAGACTAAGAGGTACAAAACTTCTCCAACGCATTGCCTTGGTGATGCAATTTACAGAAAAGAAAGAATTGTCTATAGAAGACATTGCAGACATGGACATCTCAGAAGACGATATGAGATGTTGCCTTGGTTATACTTTATTTCATAGAAACGACAGAGGGTATTATCGGTTCGAAAAGAATGCCTTTCAATTGTATTATGTCGCAAAATATCTTTCAATGCTTAATGAAGATGCAATTCTTGATTTAATCAGTTATCGAAACAATGGCATCAATCGTATTAAACCTGAATGGCTTGATGCGTTTGAGTTGCTTTTGTCTGTACTTTCAATTGGTTCGAAAAAAGATTATCTGCTCGATTGGACTTATAATAATCATGCGGAAGCATTGCTAAATATAGATACAAATTGTTTGGACTCCTATTTTTGCCATAAAGTTTTTAAGAAAGTTTTATTAGAATACAAGAATAAGCGCATATCCAGTAGTCCAGATTGCGGATGGTCTTTTGACCGGAAACTTGCTGCTTTCTGTTTAAATAGGAACTCATTAGATTTCTTTTTACAAGAGTATGACAATGAAGCCGAATTAGGAGCATATCTTTATTTGTTGTCGTTCATTTTCTGGTTTATCTCTCCTGATATTATAAACAGGAATGGTCTAAAAGCGACTTTTAAGACTTCAGCTTACAAACGATTAGAAGAGTTCGGAGATAATGACGGCAGATGGTATGAAGCACCCTACATACCATTTAGCAATGAAATATTTGCAAATACGGATGACATCAAGAGATTGATAGAGCTAACGTCATCAATAAAACATGTTCTTCTAAAGAAATCAATCTATAAACTGATTGTTGCCTCAAGTTCCTATGATGAGTTCGTAGACTTTTCTATTAAGAACGACTCTGAAATTCATGACTTTGCAAGAAAAAGTGACTCTGCCATAGTTTCGGTCAATAGAGACAATGTTGTCACTGCATTGGGGAATGTATCCCAATATGATAGTTTAATCAAGCTTTGGCAATATTATCCTACAATCGCAGATAAGACGCACTATAATTATCATGATGAAGAAGCCATTAAAGTTTTATCGCAGTTGATAGTAAATACAGAAAAACTTATAATTGAACATCCCAATCTGAAAGATTTTGTTGATAATGCATGGCTGAAAGTTTACGATAATCGACATTCCTTCTTTTACGGACAAGATGGTAAAAAGATATTTAGTGCTTTCCGTGGTTTTATGTCTACACATTGTGACATTGATGAGATTCGCACTATATTTGAAGAACTGCGTATGATTCACAAAACCTCTGGTTCATACAGTGACTATGTACAACTCCAAGCTAAACTATTTATTCGTTTAACCCCTAGTGACATAACGTCAATAGCAGAAGAATGGGGAGATGACGAATATTTTAGAACAACTATCTTCTATTTAAGAAATGCCCCTTCAAAAGAGCTATGCGACGAAATAGAAACTTTTATAAAAACCAAATATGCTCATTATTTGGCAACTATACCAAAGCCTCAGGATTATGAGAGTATACATAGACATGATAAAGAAATTGCTTTTGATAGAAAGAGATTCAATCAGTACATCTCAAGTATTTTGGACAAAAATGCTGTTAAAACAAAAAAAGAGTTGAAATTACAATTAAAAGATGATGAGGAAGAACAAATAAATGAATACTTATGGCAATATCTTTCCCACTATTATCTGAATAATTCAGACGAATATGACAAAAAGGCAATATTAGATAGTCTGGAGTCAAAATGCCATTTTGCGTTGTTCATTATAAACACATTTCATAATGATGATACGCTTTCTGAGGAACAGATAAAAGTCCTCAAGGAATCTGTTTGTAACCTTCTGTCTTCAAAACGCTTTCGTCTGGATAATGCGGGATGTAGAATCTGCTCTAAAATCATAGTCAAGTACAGATTTGATATACCAGAGGAATTTATTCTGCGCTTGATACCGTATGCAGAATTAGATTATGGTCTTTCTACGGATAAGGAACATTCGGATTACATAACATATGCAGTACAAAAATGTGGTTTTGAATTGGTAAAGAACGAAATAGTCAATCTGTTAAAGCAAAATACGGAAAATATCAATTATGACACATTGATTTTGTTGGTTCGAAGCGCTGCATATTATTCCGTAAAGGAGTCTTATAAAGATGTTCTACGTCATATTATGAATGTAAAATATCCCATCAATCTCGCTGACTTTTTTTATCGTTCAAACGAAAGTGAAGGTCTGTCGTTTTTAATGAATAATTATGACTCCTTACCTGCAGACGTTCAATTGTATATTATTTCTAAAGTAATCAAAGATGATAGAAATAAAGAATGGGCAATAGAAGCTATTAAAAGAAACGATTCTGCTTACGATGATGGTCAAAAAGCAGAAGCAATAAAATATCTCGTCAGATTGGGTGATGGTCAAGCCTTAAAAGAATGCGTGACTGCGACAAGAAATGACTACAAGGCTTTATGGGAGCCTTGTGATGTACCTTCGTTTATGTACACAGATACTAAGTACTTAGAAGACATACTTGAACTTTTACGGCTAACATGGAATTTGCCAGACTCATTTAACACTTGGTGCTCCCGATTACAAAATACATTACTTAATATGGCAAGTCAAAGCATAGATCAGTTCAATCAGGTTTTGTCAGCTCTTGAAAAATTAGTGAAATCAGATGCTAAATACAGTTCTCTGAACTATTTTATTGGTGAATTGCGCTGTACATACGAGCCGCAAGTTGTTGGCGCTAAGCCTTTGACCGTAAAAGAGGCTATGCGATTTATTAGTGAACATGATGTGTAAAAATATAATAAACTCTAAAACACGCACAAGACTCATTCGATTTCGTCTACAACGCCGAAGGCGATTATTACGATTTAGTTGTAGACAAGAAAGTACAGAACGTAGTAGAAGAGCTGAAGGCATTGTCTCATGAAGTACTAATCCGCTACCTGACCTATTGGTCAGAAGCCATAGATAGCCGTAAATACGTAGTGGAGAGTGACCTACCACATGAAGAATGGTACACGGACTGTTGCGACTATGCAGCCAGTGAGACAGATGAAGAACGATATATGCATGCCAAGTGTATGGCAGAAACACTTGGACATATACTGCAAGACATCAAGAATAATTATCATAACAAGTATCCTGCTGCCATGCGCACGGTGAAGCCATGGAAAAACTACTTGATAAAGGACTATCATGTAACCGTAAAGCGTGGAGACGTGATACTATGGTTGCCGGATATATGTAAGGATAGCCTATTCAAATAATTTGATGGACGAGGTGTATGGGGCGCTGGATGACAGCATCCGAACAACCGTGATATACCCGAACAATGGCAAGAAAGTCAGTGAGTTCATCAAGGAAAACATGGAAGAGATAAAGCGCATGAAATTGATTTGATGCGTAGATAATAATTTGTGGAAAAGACACAAATGATAAAAGAAATGCAGTTGTACAAATACCAGAAGGATATGTTACAGCAGATAGAGGATGCGTTTGTGATGCACCAATCTGTGATGGTACAGATGCCTACTGGAACAGGAAAGACCGTTCTTATTTCGGAAGTAGTGAAGAGAGAAGAACGAAGAGTGAACAATCCATGTGTATGGATTGTGGTGCACCGCAAAGAATTGGTTGAGCAGATAAAGGAGACGCTTGAAACCATGATGAGCTGCCCCTACTCTACCCTTGATACTACCTCTCCCCTTTTATCGCACAATTCCCATATTAAGGTAATGTCAATACAATGGCTGTCAAAACACTATCGGGATATGAAGGAACATCCCTCATTGATTGTAATTGACGAGGCACATCACGCCCTGGCAAAGACCTATGCCGAGATGATGAATGCATATCCTGAATCGAAAAAGTTGGGACTGACTGCCACGCCTTGCCGACTGACCAAACGAGGGTTTACTGATTTATTTGACGTACTGTTGCAGTCATGGTCGGCAAATAAATTCATTGCCAATGGGTGGCTGTCACTGTATGACTATATGTCCATCAAAGAGAACAGCGAAGATTGGCGCATGGTAAACTCACTTAAAAAACGAGGTGCCGACGGAGACTTCTCACTGAAAGAGATGAACGAAAAACTAAATGTGCGACCAAGCATCGAGAGACTTTGCGATACGGTGATGAGATATGCAGCAAACAAGAAAGGCATTACTTATGCCATAGACATTGCCCACGCAGAGCATATAGCGGAAGCGTACAGGCAGCATGGCATAAATGCAGTAGCTATAAGCAGCAAAACTCCGTTTACAGAAAGGAATACAATCATTGAAAGATTTAAGGGAACGATTGTAGGGGATTGTAATGATAAGCCTTGCCGTACATCTTTGAATCAAACCAACGACATACAAGTATTAGTGAATGTCGATTTGTTCGGTGAGGGCTTTGACTGTCCCGATGTTGAGTTTATCCAGTTGGCAAGGCCCACACTGTCATTGGCGAAATACCTTCAGCAAGTAGGACGTGGCATGCGTGTGTTTGAGGGCAAGAAGTATTGTCTGATATTGGACAATGTCGGGCTGTACCGCTTGTTTGGTCTGCCGTCAGATGACAGAGATTGGCAAGCCATGTTTGAGGGACGTGTTGCAGGGAAAGGCATTCTAACCAATGACGTGGGAAGGTCGTACAACATAGGCTATTCCATTTGTAACGAAAAAGATACAATCACTTCTGACGCACAAACAGAGCTAATTACCGTGATGACGCATGAAGGGCAACGTATGGACTTGGAGGAAGCATACGGCTACAAGGTGATCAGCAACAAAAATGGGCTGTCAGGTGTTGTGGATAAGGACGGTAAGGAAGTGCTACCCTATGAGTATCATAAGGTTGAGTTGAAAGCATACGGAATTGCAAAACTGTATTCTCGACGAAAGATAGACAGAGAACGTCCTTGGATAGACTTGCGCAATGGAATACGGTACTTCAAGCAACCAAGGATCGAGAAGCATGGCTTTCTGGAGTTCACCACTACAGACGGGGTGCGCCTCTATCCAAGAGTAAGGACACGGCAAATGAACGAAAGTTGTTTTGTGTTGCAGAATGCGTTGAACTATGGCACAGACGAAGGGCTGCGGTTCCGCAATTTCTTTGTGCAACCATCAGAGCCAGACAAGCTATACATATTCAAAGAGAAAATAGGAGATCTTTCGATATGGGAAGACGAGCAAAGAGGTTTGGCATGGCGCAAGTCTTTGGATACCATGTTACACCCTATGACCGCAGAAGAATTAACGGAAATGAAGGACGCATGGGAGAAAGAAATCAAACAGTTTGAAGAGGAGAAGAAACTATATCTGAGGTTATTCAGACCCAAAATAAGAATAGACGACATTGATGGCAAGACACGGTTGGAAGATTATAAGGAGCCAGTCAATCTGAGAATCACCAGCGTCACGAAGAACAATTATCAAGTATACTATCGAAAACATTGGTTGGATAAATGGGAATCATTAGGCAGTTATACCAAGATATTTCCCCAGGCATACGGCATAAGAGTTGTGCAAAACAGAGTTGGCAAATACCTTGTACGTACAAAACTGTACGAACCAATGGAAAAGCCAGAACAAATGTATGAGTTTGCGGAGCTGCAGGACAACGCCCTGCTGCATTTTACAGAGCAAGGCAAGGAATATTGGGTATATTTGGAGAACATGACATGCTTCACCCGAAAACCAATATTTGTCACCATCGGTTTCATGGAATTCTTGATGATTGGTACATTGTATATGAGACGTGGAGGAAACAATGGTGAAGTCTACAGAAGATCTGATATAAAAATGTACGATAACATATGCTTCTTAGGATCAAGAGAGGTGTTCGTCAAAACGGCATACAGACAACAACGTTATTGCATACAACAACGATCATTGGACGGCAAGCGTTTTGTGCTGAGTGACAGTATGAATCCCAATGAATCATCAACATGGTTTGATCTGTACTATGACGGTAACAATTCTCCGATAATAGAAAGACGGAAAAAAGACTATGAACTTTACGGAGTAAAGAAGTAGTGCCATAAAATGAGAATGTGAAAAGGCCGGTGTGTAAGATAAAGAGTCTTGGACATCGCCTTTGAGCTTTATAGAAACAAAATATTGAGCTATTCTCTGGCTTCATCACCTTCTGGCACCACTGAATGATACGCGTTAGGTGATATTAGCACTCCTTAATTACAAACGTCAGGGCTGACACGCAAGTGTTGGCCCTTTTTTAATGATGAGCTGACACACTATTTGGGACAGTATCCATTGTTTCAAAATTCAAGTTTCACCTCTCACAAAGCCCACAAAAAATTATTTTGCAAACTGTCTGCACTCTGCACTTTTTGTATGCACTACACTGATTATCAACACATTACAGAGTGTAGACAACCTCATTTTTTGTGTGCACGCTGTATGCACTCGTCTGCACTTATCTACACTCGTCTGCACGCTGTATGCACTTGTCTGCACCCCCTCATTACAAACCTCTGCACCTAACTGCTCGGCGGTTATACCACCTACATAATTCGGTATAGGGGAACGGATTTTTGATTAGAGCAACCGAAAAATCTACCTCCCGTTATTGTTCTAACCGCCCCACACAGGCATTACGTCATGCTGCTGTGACAGAGAAAACAGAGGAAGAATTAGCGTGCAGACAAGTGCAGATAAGTGTAGACGAGTGCAGACAGCCGTGCAGATAAAAAACGAAGTTGTCTACACTACGTAACAGATTGATAATCAACGCAGTGCATACAAATAGTGTAGAGTGCAGGTAAGTGCAGACAAGTGTAGACGAGTGCAGACAAGTGTAGACGAGTGCAGATAAGTGCAGACAAGTGCAGACAGCTGTGCAGATAAAAAACGAAGTTGTCTACACTACGTAACAGATTGATAATCAACGCAGTGCAGACAAATAGTGTAGAGTGCAGACAAATTGTGCAATTAAAAAATATTGCTGTCCGGGTGAAACTCCAAAGCATTAATAGACGCTTGGGCATTTCACCGGACAACAATAATAAAGGATATGATTTCCTGAATCCGTCAATGCGTCACCGCTAACGCGGAACCATAAGGACATAAGAACATAAGAACAAAAGTGTCTCAAGACATACGGGCATGGACTTGCGTCCATGTGCCCTTATGTCTTGAAGCACTTTTGTCCTTATATCCTTATATTTTCGCGTTAGCGAAGGTGCAGAAAAGTGATGAAGTCAGGAGAGACATTATCTCCCAACATCATGACTTGCGCTTGCGCTCCAATGACCACCAAGCATAAGCTATGTAGGCAAGCACAAAAGGTATGAGCAAGCTTACAACCGACATAACGCCAAGCGTGAACTGACTCGAACAACTGTTGGCCAGACATAACGACGACTGCGGACTGGTGAGCGATGGATAATAGGCCGTATTATTCAACCCTGCCATCAGAAGCAACGCTAACACAACAAGCACTACACCCGGGCCGGCATACCAAATGCCGCAACGGTACGCTGCACGCCGCACGGACGACACAATGGCATACAGCACCAATATCACACCAACAACAAAAAGCACAAGCACCCAAGGCAGAGCTAAAAGGTTGTGCAGATATTTATGTGGCTCTGCTACAAACTGTTGGGTGGCGGGTTGATAAGTCAATCCCGACGCTGTGAGCAGAAACACCACGTAGGCCACAAACAGAAGTACGAACGGCACGGCATCGGTTAGCAGTTGCCGGCGCAAACGTGTCTGCAACTGTGGTTGGTCGGTGCGGTTAAGCAGATATAATGCGCCGAGCACACGTGCCAAAAAGAACACGGCAAGTCCGAGCACCCAATTCCAAGGCTGTGCCAAGGCTTCGAGTCCGTGCCAAGCACTGTCCCACTGGCTGATAACGGGTGAGGCATTGCTCAACAACGAAGCGGCCATGGCGTCGTGGCTCACACTAAATGCCGAACCTGTGAAGAAGGTTGACACTGCGGCCCCCAACACAAAGGGCCCTACAAAGCCGTTGAACACCAAGAAGCAACGATAGGCTGTGGTGCCAAACAGATTGTTGGGCTTGCCCTGATACTCGTAGGCTACGGCTTGCAGCACAAAGCTTACGAGCAACAATACCCATACCCAATAGGCTCCACCAAAACTGGTGCTGTAGAACAAGGGGAATGAGGCGAAGAATGCACCGCCAAAGGTGACAAGGGTGGTGAATGTCAGTTCCCACTTTCGACCGGTGATGGCTATTATTGTGCCGCGCTCGGTTTCGGTGTGCCCTATACGGAATATCAGCGAGTTGGCTCCCTGCACAAACATAAGGAACACCAACAAGGCACCAAGCAGCGACACCAAGAACCACCAATACTGCTGAAGGAATGTGTATGATAACATATTGAGAAAGTATTTTGATAGATGATTGTTTTTTGGGTTAATGGGGAGGCAGGTTAACGGGTAAGTATGCTCAAGCTTGCTTGAATTGCTGAGCCGCAGCCGATGATGTCAATAAAAGGCCAAAAGCACCGAACGCTACCTCTAATGGGGGCGACGCGTCCTGCGTCGAGATAGAGATAGAAATTAAATACGAACGCTACTACTGTTAATAATAGCTGCATATTTTCCCGACGCGAGACGCGTCGCCCCCATTAGTGCTTGCGTTTCTTCAAGCACCAAGCGCTACAACCAAGCACTACCACCAAGCGCTAGCTCTAATGGGGGCAACGCGTCCCGCGTCGGGGTAGAGATAGGTGTTAAATACGAGCACTACTACTGCTAATAATAGCTGCATGTTTTCCCGACGCGAGACGCGTCGCCCCCATTAGAGGTAGCGTTTTCAGATCGTAACCGTCTAAATCCGAAACTTGGGTAACATAATAAGTAGCGTAAGGCATACTTACTTGTCAACCCGTTAACCTGCCACACCCATAAACCAAGCATTCCGCCAACGGGTGTGCTATGGATTGGCAGCAGCAACCTTCTGCACTCTGATGCCCACATCGGCAATGCCGGGCAGTATTTCGCGGCGCATGATGTGGCTGATGCTGATGTCGGCACTGGCGCCGGCAGCGATTTGCTGTTGTTGCCAAGGCATGTCGTATTGGTAGATGGTCACGCCGTGCCCGTTGGGGTCGCCGCGTTGGTTGGTGAGTTTGAACATCACCGTGTCACACAATTCGCGGTTGGGGTTGTGCCAATGCTGGCGCACCACCAGCCACAGCGATTGAAAGGGGTAGGGCGTTGACGACGACGTGCGTACCCCGAGGTCGATGCGGTATGTGCCGGCCCTCTTTACCGTGTCAACGTGAAATTTCAGCGTGTCGCCGGGTTCCCAGCCCTCTACCGGGGTAGGGCAGTAGTTAAATGCCAAAGGCTTGTCTTCACAACCCGTCACAATGCCGGCCAAGGCAGTCAACCCACAGAGCAACGCAGCCATGCAAAGCGGTTTGCACAGAGCGTTCGGTGCGTGTAGTATGTATTTAGCCAATGTATTCATGCCACCAATTCGTGTCAACTAATATCGAACACCTGCTTATGCCTCGGGCGTATCAGGTTTAGTGTTGCCTTGCGGCCTGTTGTTGCGGTTGTTGTCGCGTCGTTCGCGTCGGTTGTTGTCATTGCGTCGCCGGTTGTTGTCGCGTCGTTCGCGTCGTGGCTGCTGTCCGCCTTCGCCTTCGTTGCCTTGTTTGTTCTCGGCATTGTTGCGCTCCTTGTTGTTGCGTTCGTTGTTGCGGCGGTCGCGTCGGTTGTTGCGGCCCTTGTTGCGTCGCGCCTTGTCAAAGCGTGTAAGGTCATCTTGTTCAGCCAGGTCGACGGGGCGTTTTGGTTCAGCAGACGCCTCGTTTGTCAGCGACTCCGGTTTCTCGCCCGCAGCGTTCATAGCCAGCACCTCTTTGGCGCGCTCGGCGCTGATGGTCACCAGGTTGGCTGCCAGTCGGCGGTCGGAACTATAGGTTACCTCACCGGCCAGAATGTCGGCTTTGAAGAAGTAGAATGTACCGTCCAGCGTTTCGAGCGTGGCATTGCGTTCAGGCAGTTTGCGTGCCGCCTCCATGTAGGTGTCCACCTCGTAGTTGAGGCAGCATTTCAGTTTGGCACACTGTCCCGCAAGTTTCTGCGGATTGGGCGTGATGTCTTGAAAACGTGCCGCTGCCGTGCTCACCGAACTAAAATTCTTCATCCACGTAGCGCAGCACAACTCACGTCCGCACGGACCGATACCGCCAATGCGGCCGGCCTCTTGTCGTGCGCCAATCTGCTTCATTTCGATGCGCACGCGGAAAGCCTCGGCCAGCACTTTAATCAGTTTTCTGAAGTCAACGCGTGCATCGGCAATATAATAAAATATAGCCTTGTTGCCATCGCCTTGATATTCCACGTCGCCAATTTTCATTTGCAGCTCCAGGTCCTTGGCTATTTGTCGCGAGCGTATCATAGTGTCGTGCTCGCGTGCCTTGGCCTCCTCATACTTCTCCATGTCGGCAGGGCGTGCCTTGCGGTAGATGCGCTTTATTTCGAAGTTAGGCTTGAGGTTAGCCTTCTGCATTTGCAGCAACACCAGTTTGCCTGTGAGCGACACCACGCCGATGTCGTGGCCCGGTTGCGCTTCAACAGCCACAATGTCGCCCTTTTGCAAGTCGAGGTGGTTGTCGTTGCGGTAAAAGCCCTTGCGGGTGTTTTTGAACTGCACCTCAACAAAGTCCGTCGTGTCAACATTACCCGGCACATCAGCCAGATAGTCGTACGAGTTGAGTTGGTGGTCGCTGCGTCCGCAGCCATTGGCCGGCAGTCCGCGCAGGTTGCTATCGCCCCATTTGCAAAAGTCGCGTCCTTTGCAGTGGCAGTTGTCCTCGCAGCCAGCCGTGCAGCCGTCGCCCGAACAGTGCAGGCAAGTGTCCGCCTGGTTCAGTGCGTCGTCTGTGGTGTTTGCGGGTATGTTGTTATCTTGAGTCATTTTATGATAGAAATGTTTAGACAAACAGCGCTGTTTTTAAGTAGGTGTTCAAAATTATTTTATACAATCAATAGGTGTCATTTTCACATTGAAAGCACATTATCGAGACGCATCTGTTTCCTTCGGCCTCGGTCACATAGCCCGCTATGCTCCCTCACCCGAAGGGAACATCTGCGCCCCGATAATGCACTTTCAATGTAAAAATAATTTTGAACACCTACTTATTGAATCAGCAGCATGATCATTTTCAGCGAAAAGTCGAAGAACACCATGTTGGCGTTCACATTCTGCTCAATGTCGCGTTGTGCTGCCGCTATTTCGTCACTGATGCCAATCACGTTGCGTTCGTTGATAAAACGTGCAAAGTTAACGGCAAAGTCGGCCTCTTGTTTGTTCATGTAGTTGAGGTCGGCATTATGAAAGTTATATATAAAGTTTTCGCGCACCAAGCGTTGTGCATAGTCAAGGAAAGCCTTTTGCTTTTCGCGTCCCCAGCCGGCCAGCTGTTGTGACCACTCATACAAGTCCTTAATTTTGCGCATATAGCAAAGGCGCATGAACAGCACAAACAGGTCGAAGAATTGCGCTTTGTCGGCATTCATCGTCACCTGGTCGAGTGCGTTAATAAAACTGCCGTTGGCCGCGCGTGCCACCATGCGTGCGTCGTCGGGTTGCAGGCCATTATGCTGTTGCAGCGCATTGGCTATGTCGTCGGCCGAAAGCGGTGCAAAGTCAATGCGTTGTGTGCGGCTCAGTATGGTAGTGAGCAGCAGTTCGGGGTGATCGGCCGTTAGAATGAACACCGTTTGCGAGGGAGGTTCTTCAAGCACCTTGAGCAATTTGTTGGCACATTCGGCATTCATCTGTTCGGCCAGCCACATCACTACTACGCGGTAGCCCCCTTGGCTGCTCACGTTGGCCAGTTTGCCAATGATGTTGTCGGCCTCGGCCACATTGATGAGCGACTGCTGTTTCTCCACCCCCATGCGTTTGAGCCACGTTTGCCGGCTGAAGTAAGGCGTTTCAGCTATTTGCTTGCGCCATTCGGGCAGATACTGATCGCTCACCACGATGCCAGCCTTGCCAGTGGGCTTGATGGTGGGAAATATAAAGTGCAAGTCGGGGTGAGCCAGTTTGGCTGCCATATGACAGGCTTGGCATTGGCCGCAAGGTTCGCCTTCCGCCGTAGGGTGTTGGCACAACAGTCGCTGTGCCATAGCCAGTGCCATGGGCAGTTTGCCGCAGCCCTCGTTGCCGGCAAAAAGCATGGCATGAGGCACGCGGTTCTCGTCAAGCATCTGTTTGAGTTGACGCTTGACGTTGGCTTGTCCTATTACATCACTGAATAGCATGGGCTGTGTTATATTGCTTTTAATTGGTGCAGTTTAATGCAATGTGCACAAAGTTACCACTTGCCGCCGAATGTGCAAAGCGTTTGCGGGCTAATTTGCTCGCACTGCTCGTTAATGTGCTAATGTGGTGTGTAGTAAAAAGCAAATAGAGGGTGTGTCAAAAGTCGATTTGTGCGGGCTGAATCATCGTGCAAGGCGAATGCAATCAAGCTTGCTTGAATTGCTGAGCCGCAGCCGATGATTCAGCCCGCACAAATCGACTTTTGACACACCCTCCATTAACACATTAGCGAGCAAAGCGAGTGTCACATTGTCACATTAGCATATTGCCACATTAGCATATAGCCTCGCGTAGCGAGCATCAGTATTTCATATAATCAGGCAACGGCTCCTTGAGGGCTTCGTCATATTTAGCACCGAGCAGCTGCTTCATGAGTGGCAGCACATACTTGTGCACAACTTTCTCGTTAAGCTGGTGTTCGGCTTCAATGCGCTCTGCATGGTCGTAATACTTGGTAAATGTAGCGTATGTATTGGCCGAGTTTACCGTTTTGTCGTTGATGCCGAAAAGGCCGTAACACAGTTTGCGGTCGTCGGGTGTAATGCCTTCAAACTGTTTGCGCTCCATTTGGTTAAAGTGCTTGATGATGTCAGCCGTCACCTTGAAGGTCTTGGCACTGTCCTTGCGTCCGTTCAGCCACTTGTGTTCACCTGTGTGCAGCACTTTGCTCATGGTCGACATGCGGAAGGCCGGGTTGACACAAATGCGCAAGTGTCCGTGCATTTGTTGGGCGTACATGCCGCCCATGCTCGTGCCCATAACAAGGTCGGGCTGTTCGGTTTCCACCAAGTTTTGCAAAAAGGGGAGAGCCTCTTCGGGGTCGACGGGAATGTCGGGCGCTATGATTTCAGCCGATGGAAAAATCTTGCGCAATAATTGTACGGTGCCCGAGGCACCTGACGATGCAAAGCCGTGAAAGTAGATCAGTTTCATTGTGTAGTGAATTTAGTTGTAAAGCAAATATGACTGTCCGGTAAGACTCCGGAAAGCAGCTCTTTCCGTCTTACCCCCTATAAATAGTACTTCACGCTTTTTATTTCAAAAAATAAGCCCAGTTTTTTTACTATGTATGGTAGCAGAAGCTATTATTGGCATAAAAGCAGGCATGAAATACGGTGACGGTCACGTCGTTTATGACAGGTTCTAATGCTTTTGCCCTTACAGGGCGCGACTGCACTAACACGGGGGGACTCAAGCATCAAACGCAACCTCTAATGGGGGCGACGCGTCTCGCGTCGGGAAAATATGCAGCTATATTTAGTAGAGTTCGTATTTTCCTCCTTTCTCTATCCCGACGCGGGACGCGTCGCCCCCATTAGTGCTTGCGTTTTCTAAGCAGTCAATCTGCCTCCACAAATAAGACGGAGCTACAGCACCATGCCGTAGCTCCGTCAAAATTACTAATTATTATTCTAATAAATAACGCGTTGGCGAAATTAGTTAACCTGTCAACTTGTTAACCCATTCACCAAAAAATCGTCAGTGGGTTGCGATCAAGGTACCAACACCTTGCTGCCGTTCACAAGGTAGATGCCCTTGTTCACATGCAAATCCTTGTTGCCCTGTACCATATCGGCAAATACCACTCGGCCTTGGAGGTCGAAGATTTGCACCTTAGTAGCCTGGGCTGCAACCAAACGAATGTTGCCCGGAGTTACATAGTAGTCGAGGGCAGATGCCTTTGTGGCAGAGTTGGCGCCAGTTGCATGCTTGTCAGTTTGGTAAACGCGCACCCAGTCAAACTTGGTTTCGTAGGTGAAGTTCAAATCAGGAGCTGCAGCCCATTTGCCATTACCTACGCTCTGGTTGAGAATGAGGTAGAAGGGTTGGTCAAACGGCCATTGAGCTTTAATCTTGTTCTCGTCGGTAAGGTCAGTCTTACGGGCGTATGAGAACACCTGCTTGCCATCGAGATACCAAGTGAGCAAGTCCTCTGTCCATTCCAGGCCAAATACGTGGTATTCGCCCAATGTGGCGGTTGAGTGGCCGGTCTTTGCAGGGTTGTTGCCCTGTCCCATACATTCTGCGCCATCGCCAGTGCCGTTAGCCCACTTAGTGTGGATAGTGTGGTGAGTTTGAGTTTGGGCGTCAATTTGTTCCCAGATGTCAATCTCGCCGCTGTAAGGCCAGCCACCGTAAACAGAGTTGTTAGGCATCATCCAGAAAGCGGGGAAGTTACCAGCGTGACCAATGGTCATAAGGCGGCCTTCAACCTTGCCGTAAGTGAACTTAACCGTGTTAGACGATTCAATGGAGCCGCTAATCATTTGCTGTTTGTTGCCATCGCCGTCCTTTTCGTCGTCGTGCGTATTCTTCAAGCAGCGCAATACAAGTTTGCCGTCTTCAATCCAACCAGTCTCTTTCTGGCCGGCTTCGGTCTGTGCGCAGAAGCGCTTCCATGTGGGGTTTTCGCGGCTTGAACGGCTCCAATACTTAGAATTGGGCTGGCTGCCGTTTTCACCGTCAAATTCCTCGCCGAACACAAGCTTGTACTCAGAACCATTGTCCTCGAAGTTAGCTGTGATGCGCACGTCGCCATCAACGTTTTCGGCGGGTACGGTATATTTGCCGTCAACCAATGTAGCGGTGTATTCGCTCCATTGCTTCTTGCCGTCAACCGTCTGTTCGCCGTCAAGATTTTCACCATGACGCACCACAATGCTTGTTGCCGAGTAGTTCTCGTCAAGGCCAACAGCCTGCACAGCAATTTCCTGGCCTTTCAAGATAGATTCAGACAAACCAGTGTTGTTCGCACCAACGATAGAACCGTTAGTGGTTCTGACGTCAAGCTTCGCCATGGGGTATTCCTCAACAACTTCAAAGTTGAAGTCTACAACGTAACCACCATTCTCGTTTATCTGGTTCTTTTTGTCAGGATTGTTGTAGTGTCCTGCGGGGTCGATGTCGTCCCAGTCAATCTTTAAGCGCGCACGATATTTGCCTTTGGGCAAGCCTTGTGGTAACGAGAATTGCGGGATAGAGTTGGTTGCATCAAACAGACCATTTTTTGTATCGTTGTTCGCGTTCTCGCCACGGCTGTTCTTGTTGTTGTAGTACAAGTACGACAGCATTTCACCGTTCCAGGCAGGTGTTCCATCGGCATTGACTGCTGTACTGAATATGCCATTGTTGTCCAAGTCCACGTACAAGTAGACGTGCATATAGGCTTTTTTGTTAGGCGTGTAGTTGACGTTGGTAGTAATCACGTCACCATCCTTAACGTAAACAGACCTGTTGCTGAAGTCTTGGTAAACCAGCTTGTTAGTCGGTGTAAACTTTTGAGCTGTAGATTGGGTAGTGGTGTTGAATGACAGACTGTTTAATGCGCGGTCAGTACGTGTTATTTTCAAATCCTTTGGGAAATTCAGCGCATAGTCTCCCTTCGAACCAGCATCATCGGTCACATATTCAGGCGTTACCATCACATCACCGTCCACATATTCGGCCGGGATAGTGTAAAGGTTGTCCTTCACCATGTAAGCCGGTATGGTCACGTCAATGTACTGCGGTGTCTCGTTTACCAATGAGTCGCCCTTCAGGTTGTAACCGTGGCGAATGGTGAAGCGGCTCAGTCTGAATCCGTCACCAGGCTTGAACTTGATAGTGTATGCCTTGCCAAACTCGATTTGTGTGCCATCGAGTGTAGAGCCATCGGCTTTCAGCACCTCACCATTTGTACCAGCGGCACTCTGGCCACGTGAGATGTTCACCTTGTCGCCATGCACATTGAGACGGGTGTCAATTACTACACCGCTGTTGTGTGTAATATTATTGGCATCGGTAGTGTTACCACCAGCGTCAATTTCGTCCCAGTCTACCTTGAAGCGCAAGCGGTAGAAGCCCGGTGCGAGGTCTGAAGGCAAGGTAAAGTCGGGCAATGCAGTGGTGTTGCAATTGCCAGTGCCAGCGCCAACGCTATTCTTGTTCTTGTAGTTTGAGTAGCTCAATACATCGCTGCTGGTGGCCGGCGTGCCGTCAGCGTTGAGTGATGTGTTGAATTTACCATCGTTGTTACGGTCAAGGTACAAGTAGGCATTCATCCAGCCACCCGTATATTGTACAGAGGCCGAGAGCTTTTCGCCAGCTTTAGCCTTGATAGACTGAGACAGGCGGTCTTGATACAAACGCTTGTCGCTCTGCTGGTTGGTGCTGATGGTCTGTGTGCCGTCGGCACTTGTGATTGTCGCGCCGCTGGTGTAACGGTTGTTGTTCTCCTTTGTAGCAGTCTTGTCAAAGTTTATAGGATAAACGTTGTATTCGATGCGCGTCAATGCCGAGCCATTAACCTCGATGTCATCGATATAAACCACAAAGTCCTCGTTGAGGTCGTGTGTAGATTCTACATCGGGAGCGAACACCAGACTGTGCACATTCACACCGTTTGCGCCAGTGAGGGCAAACACGGCATCGAACCATTTGTCGGTGTACACCTTGCTCTTGCAAGTAGCTTCAACCTGCACCACATCCTTCGACTGCCAAGGGCGGTCCTGGCGTGAGCCAAGTGCAAAGCACATTACGCGGCCGCTTTTGGGCTTGCGCATCTTCACGTGCACATATTGAGGTGTTTGCGACAGTTTGATAGTGTCCTTCAGTGTGACGCGCACACCGAAAGTGTTGCTGCCCCAGCGTGAGCGTTGGAAAGCCAGCACGTGGTCAGACATATTGGTGTCGCCGGCCAAGGCGTCCTTTTCCTTATAAGGGTTGGCTATAACCTTTACATTGCCTTCGAGTGCACCGGTGCGGAAGGGAGACTTTTCCCATGTATCGAACACACCCAGCTTGGTGTAGCCTTCGTTTTCTGTTTCAAAGTTGATGCTCTGTGCGTTGGCGGCCAAAGGCAGAGTCAGTGCGGCCAGAGCTATATAGTGTTTCACTTTCATATATATCAGTGTTTAGAGTAGATTTAATAGATAGAGAGCGTGTGAAGGGTGGGGCAGGCGCGGCTGTCGGTAATGCTGATTTTAACAAACTTGGCCTCTGTGCCGGCATCGTAGCTATTGTTAGTACTGCCGTTGAGCGGAATGATACGCTTATAGCCCACAGTGGTAGTTTGAATGTTGCCACCCTTCTTTGTCCAGTTTTCGCCATCGGTACTTGTCTCGACAGTGAAGCCCTTGATGCGCTGTCCTAACTGAATGTACTCTTGCAGAGCTACATAGTGAATAGTTTGAACCGAGGGGAGTTCTACTGTAATTACAGCAGTGTTCTGAGCATCGTTGCAAGCCCAGTAGGTAGTAGAGTCGCCGTCAATCATGTTCTTGGCATCGTAGGTGCGGTGTGCACCTGCGCTACGTGTGTCGGTGGCAGTAATCTTTACGCCATCGGCCTTGGCAAGGTCGTGGCCGAGTCGGGTGCGGAGCATCTCGCCCAGTGTCTTCAAGTTAGCTACTTGGTCGTCAGACAGGAGGCCTGCCTGGTTGGGCGGGAAGTTGAGGATAAGTGTAGCGTTGCGGCCAACAGTCTCCAAGTACATTTTGAACAGTTCGTTGGCAGACTTGCAACCCTCGTTGCCTACAACAATGTTACCATTGCCATCAACTTTCTTGCCACCTTCGTGGTAGAACCAGCCGCCAACGGTTGCCTTGGCATCGCTCTCGCCGGGGAACCACTTCCAAGCGTTCATGTCGCCGCTTGTACCGTCGCCCATCGACCAGCAAGTTTCGCCGGCCCAGCCAGCTTCGTTACCAATCCAGCGAGCCTCGCCGCCAGTACCCCACAGAATGATGTTGGGGCAGGCATTGTGGATAGAGTCGCGCAGGTTGGGAATGTCGTAATAGCGTGTGGCGTTGTCGATGCTGCGTGTCTCGTTGGCACCGCCATAGTAGCCGTTGCTGCCGGTAGCACCGTCAAACCACATTTCAAACTGGTCGGCACCATATTCCACCATCTCGGCGCATTGTGCAAAGAACACCTTCTTGGCATAGTCGTCGGTGTAGTTGCCGTTGGCGTCTTTTTTGCCCCAATATTCACTGTTGCGGTCCCAGGGCGAGATATAGAAGCCGTATTTCATGCCCAAATCCTTGGCAGCTGCCGCAAATTCCTTGGGTATGTTGGTTTTCTTTGCATTGGCATTGCTGCTACTCGTCACGTTGTGTTTGGTAGTCTTGGTAGGCCACAGACAGAAACCGTCGTGGTGCTTTACTACGGCTATACCGCCGCGCATACCGCCAGCTTTGACAGCTTCGAGCCATTGGCGCGGATTAGGCACAGCAGTAGGTGCAAAAATGCTCTCGTTTTCGCTGCCGTCGCCCCATTCCTTGTAGGTGTAGGTGTTCATGCCATAGTGGAAGAAGGCGTAGAACTCCGTTTGGTTCCACTTGAGCTGGCGCTCTGTGGGAACGGGAAATACCGGACGCGGTTCGTTGTCAGCATTAGCCGGCTGTTTGTTGACCAAGGTAAATTCAGAACTTTGTGCGTGGCTGGCAAGGGGGGCTGCCGCCATCAAGCAAAGTGCTGAAAGCATGATGGAAACTTTTTTCATAAAGTAGATTGATTAGGAGATTAGAGCTGTGTCGTGGCGTGGTGGCCAGTCTGAAAAAGGCCGGCGCCATGTCATGCTCATAGGTATTTGTTTTTAGATTATTCGTTGGCGAATGGGGGGGGAGAGGGTTAGTGGGTTAGAGGGTTAACGAACTAACAGATTAACGAACTAACAGATTAACGAACTAACAGATTAACCTGTATCCGAAACTCCTGCTTTAACCAGGGTAGTTGAGGTTAGCCTCGGTAGCGCAATTCAGCGTATTGTCGAGGTATAACTGAGCCTCATACCGTGCCATGGGCAAGTCTTGCAGCAGGTAGTTGCCACAGTCGCGCTCAGTGGCGCCGGGAATGTCGCCCTTGTATTGTGCTATAAACTCAAACGTCTCTTGCATCAGTGGCAGCACGTCGCGGCTTGTGAGGTCGCCTTTCACAATGAGGTAGTTGCCCGTAAGGCAGCCCATGGGCCCCCAGTACACTATGCGGTCCTTCCACACGGGGTGGTTGCGCAGGAAGGTGGCTGCCAAATGCTCGATGGTGTGAATGGCACCTTGTCCGAGAGCCGGCTCGCGGTTGGGCAGTTTCATGCGCACATCGAAGGTAGTGACCACCTCGCCGCCCACCTCGTCCTTGCGGCTTACGTAGATGCCGCGGTTAAGACGTGTATGGTCAATGGTAAAACTTGGTATCTTGTTCATTGCTGTGTGAATGTTAAATGTTGGTGAGTGCTTCGAGCAGAGCCTTGGTCACGCCAAATGAGCGGTCGGCCATGGTGCCCCAAAAGTTTTGGTACTGGTCGAAGTGCTTGTCGGCTCCTGGGGTGTCGCTGATGATGCGGAAACTCAAGAATGGCACATCATACAGGTAGCACACTTGGGCCAGCGCACCGCTTTCCATGTCAACGGCCAATCCGTCGGGGAAGCGGCCTTTGATTTTGTCAAGTTGTGTGCGGTCGGTAATGAATTGGTCGCCGCTGCATATCAGTCCGCCGTGCAGTTTCGTTTCGGTCGTAATGCCCATGGCAGCCTTGTACAGTTTGGCATCGGCCTCATAGTAAAGGGGGAGTCCCTGCACCTGACCGAGTTCCGACTCGGGGCCGCAGTCTACATCATGGTAGGCCACCTTTTGTCCGGCCACCACGTCCATCACGCCGAGGCATTTGTCTATGCCACCAGCCACGCCGGTGTTGATGAGTGCGTCGGGGTGGTATCTTTTAATCAGTTCAACGGCCCCCACAGCGGCATTAACCTTGCCAATGCCGCTCTCCATCAGTACGAGCTTTTGTCCGTTGAGTTTGCCTTCGACAAAGGCAAATCGTCCGTCATGTACCTCGTTTACATCAGCGAGCAGGCCCACGATTTGCTCGTGTTCCTTGTGCATGGCGTTGATGATAGCAATCGTCATAAGTTTTATGTTTTGTGTTGCAAAGCTTTGTATTAGTTCCTCTTCTTGCGCGCAAAGTTACTCTTTTTTACCCTAATTTGCAAAGTAAGTGTGAAGAAATGGGGAGTTTAGTATGAAAATTAACTTAATGTGTGCGCGCGTTGTGTGCAGATGTGTGGGTGTGCAGATGGGCTGACGCCGTAGCGGGTTATGCGTGTGGTGCGCGTTGTGCTCGCAAATGTGTGGGTGTGCAGATGTGTAGATACCGGTGAAAAACCTACACTAACTGTTTTTTGTAAAACTGTCTGCACTCTGCACTTTTTGCTGTAAGTGTGCTGATTATCAATGGGAAAAATAGTGTAGGTAGTGTGTAGAATAGTCTGCACTGTGTCTGCACACTGTTGTAATCTGGTTAACACTTAGTGCAGACAAGTGTAGGCAAGTGCAGGTAGTTGCTTGCACTGTGTCTGCATGGTAGCATTTATCTTTGTCGGGGGTGGAATATCTGTTTGTACTTGGCGGACGGCAGGGTAACGGGAGGCCGTTGCGTCAATCCGTCCGAACGCATTTTCTGTATGCCGTGACAGAAAAACATGGCTCCCGTTGCGCAAAAAAATACACTGCCAGTGCAGAATGGTGCAGATGGCAGTGCAAGTAGTTTTTGATGTTGTCTACACAACTTTTGTGTTTGATTATCAATGCGTTATATGGCAAAAGTGTAGAGTGCAGGCAAATTGTCGAAAAAATGTTTTAGGGGGTGGTGAGGTGAAATTTTTCCTTAGTCGAAAATTACCCTGTGAGACGCGTCGCCCCTATTAGTGCTTGCGTTTCTTCAAGCACGGAAACGCTACCAACAAACGCTACCTCTAATGGGGGCGATGCGTCCCGCATCGGGAAAATGAAAGAAAAGCATACAAGCTCAACTAAATAACAACTGCACTATCCCCGACGCGAGACGCGTCGTCCCCATTAGTGTTAGCGTTTTACCCGAACACCGCCCAGAGCTTGTTGCCCTCAGGGTAGGGGGCGTCCACAGCAATGAGCTTGTGGCTCACGGGGTGCTCAAACTCAATGTGGCGGGCGTGCAGACAAATGGAACCATCGGGGTTGGAACGCGGTGCACCATATTTCAGGTCGCCCTTGATGACACAGCGCATGGCTGCCAATTGGCAGCGTATTTGGTGGTGGCGGCCGGTGTGCAAATTAACCTCGAGCAGGTGGTAGCGGTCAGAACTGCCAATGAGACGGTAGTCGAGCACCGCCTTTTTGCTGCCCGGCACCTCCTGGCGGTGGGCATAAGCCTTGTTCTGCTTTTCGTTGCGTGTGAGCCAGTGTGTGAGGGTGCCAGATGGCTCTGCCGGGGCGGCGCATACAATGGCGTGGTACGTCTTGCGGATTTTGCCTCCCACGCGGAACATTTCGTTGAGTCGTGCCAGGGCCTTGCTGGTGCGTGCAAACACTACCACACCGCTGACGGGACGGTCGAGACGGTGTACAACACCCAGAAAAACCTCGCCGGGCTTGTTGTACTTGTGCTTGATGTAAGCCTTCACCTCGTCGGCCAATGTGCGGTCGCCCGTTTTGTCACCTTGCACAATCTCGCCGGGAGCCTTGTTGACGATGATGACGTGGTTGTCTTCGTATAGAACAGTCATGCGTTTTCAAGAGATAAGTAGGTGTTCAAAATTATTTTATACAATCAGTAGGTGTCATTTTCACATTGAAAGCACATTCTCGAGGCGCATCTGTTCCCTTCGGCCTCGGTCACATAGCCCGCTATGCTCCCTCACCCGAAGGAAACATCTGCGCCCCGATAATGCACTTTCAATGTAAAAATAATTTTGAACACCTACTTAAGAAACAGAAAAGTGTAAAAGATGATAGCTCCGGAGTGCTCACCTTTTACACTTTGTGATGTTGCGTGTTGGCGGTAACGAGTTGTCGGACCGGCAGGTAATTAGCACGATAAGTGGTGCAGAAACATACTTGCTCGTTAATTTGTCAACTCGTTAACCCGTTAACCAGGAATTCCGCCAGCGGGTATTCAATTACATATTCATACCGCCATCAACCTGAATAACCTGTCCGCTGACATAGCTTGACAAGTCAGAGGCGAGGAAGGTAGCCACGTTGGCAATGTCCTCGGGCTGGCCGCCGCGACGGAGGGGGATAGCCTTCATCCACTCCTTGCGCACGTCCTCGCTGAGGGCGGCTGTCATGGCAGTTTCGATAAAGCCCGGTGCAATGGCGTTGGCACGTATGCCGCGGCTGCCCATTTCCTGAGCCACGCTCTTGGCCAGGGCGATGAGACCGGCCTTTGATGCAGCGTAGTTGCTCTGTCCGGCATTGCCGTGAACACCAACTACTGAGGCCATGTTGATGATAGAGCCCTTGCGCTGACGCATCATGATGGGTGTGCAGGCATGGATAAAGTTGAAGGCCGACTTGAGGTTGACAGCAATCACGGCGTCCCACTGCTGCTCAGTCATGCGGAGCATGAGGCCGTCCTTGGTGATGCCGGCGTTGTTTACCAAGATGTCGATAGAACCGAAGTCCTCCTTTATTTTGTTTACCACCTCGGCAGTCTCTTCAAAGTTGGCTGCGTTTGAGGCGTATGCCATGCACTTTACGCCTTTGGCTTCGATTTCCTTGCGTGTTTCCTCACCGTTCTCGTCAATTTTGAGGTCGGTGAATGCAATGTTGGCGCCTTCTTCGGCAAACTTCAGGGCAATGGCTTTGCCAATGCCGCGTGCAGCACCTGTGATAAGGGCTGTTTTACCTGTAAGTAATCCCATTTTAATGATGATGTTACGCGTTGGTGAATTTAGTAGATAGGTTGACAAGTTAACACATTGACGGGTTAACAGGTAGGTTTGTAAGTAGTGCAGCACACACTTACTTGTTAGCCTGGTCAGTTTGTTAACCCGTTAACCAATCGTTCTGCCAACGAGTTGATGTTATTATGTATAATCTTTGTTATGTGCGGATTTTGTTTGTGTGCCGTGTGTTACATGACGGCAGGCGGCATGTTGAGCACGCGCATTACGATGCCTTTCACAATGGGGTAGGTCTCGTCCTCAGACAGGCCCACGCCCAGGCGGTCGTAGATGTATGGTACTTCGAGCCCCTTTACCGAGTAGTACACGATGTCGGCCATGAGTCCTACGTTTTCGATGCGGAAGCGTCCTTTGTCAACGCCCTCTTGCAGCACCTTTTGCAATATTCGGTGTTCTTCGACGTCAAAAGCTTTGCGCACCTTTTCTACCATCCAGATGTTGCGGAAAAACTCTGCGCGCAGTGTGCCGTTGCGTGCCACGGTGTCGCGTATGATGCTCAGGTGGGTGTAGATGAGTGTGAATATCTTCTCTTCAGGCTCAACGTCCATGACGGCCACCTCGTCCATCTTTTCAGACAGGCGTTCGAGTTCCTCCTCTATTACGGCATAGTAAATCTCCTCTTTGTTGCGGAAGTACGTGTAGAGTGTGCGTCGTCCGCGTCCAGAGGCAGCAGCGATATCATTCATTGTCGTGGCCTCAAGACCTTTGTGGGCGAAGAGTTCGCGTGCCACTTCGAGTAACTTTTGTCGCGTTTTTGTGATAGACATATTCCGTGATTTACATCTTTATGTTAAAAGCACACTTTTGCTTTCAGTGTGCAAAGTTAGTGCAAGGCAAGCGAAATACAAAACGAAAGTCTTAAAACTTTCGTTTTTATTTCCGAGCCGCTTAGCTCGCGAACGGTCTCAAGCACCAAACTCAAGCTCTAATGGGGGCGACGCGTCTCGCGTCGGGAAAATATGCAGCTGTTATTTAGTAGAGTTCGTGTTTTTCCTTTCTCTACCCCGACGCGAGACGCGTCGCTCTAAGTTTGCAGCAGTTAAGCGGCGCAGCCGCTAA
>OHDF01000090.1_pt1 | contig 58789 bp, 46 predicted proteins | sample 1566911 | NCBI WGS metagenome assembly OHDF01 (sample SAMEA3879504, study PRJEB24766) | human gut metagenome | biome: human-associated habitat; feature: feces | place: USA | collected 1985/1987
GCGAAGTGAGCATGCAATGCTCACAAAATCCGTCAAATCCGTCATCTCCGTGGTGTTATAGCACGTTGTGTGAGCGAAAAAAATCCGTGCAATCGGTGTGATCCGTGAGATATAATATCAGAATGGTTTTACTGGATAGTTCCTTTTGCCAGAATGGCAAACAAATTAAGATAATAACAAAGATGATATTTGAACTTTGTTATATAGAAGCTGTATAAACTTATCCTCTTTTTACTACACCTGGCTTACTTCGCCGTTTGTTACATTGAACAGTTTATAGTCGTGTTGTGTGGCGGCAAGTATGCGGTCGAGGTGTTCGCGGCGGGTGTCTGTAATGAATATCTGTCCAAAGTTTTGGTTGCTGACATAAGAAATGATGCGTTCCACGCGGTTGGCATCGAGTTTGTCGAAGATGTCGTCAAGCAATAATAAGGGAACGCGGTGCTCGCCTTTGTTCTTTAGAAAGACAAATTGTGCCAGTTTCATGGCAATGAAGAACGTCTTTTGTTGACCTTGTGATGCCTCACGCTTGACTCCGAAGCCGTTGAGTGTAAGTTCGAGTTCGTCCTTGTGCATGCCGTGCAGTGAATAGCCCACGATGCGTTCCTTGGCACGCCAGTCGTGCAATTGCGGACGTAGTTCGCCACGGTCGCCATGGCTGGTGTATGTTATGCCGGCCTGTTCGTTGGTGTTGCCCGAAAGTTGCGTGTACAAGTCGGTGAAGATGGGCAGAAAATCTGTGATGAATTGTTTGCGCTGCTCATAGATGACTTGTCCGCTCATAGACATCATATCCTCCAGCACGTCCAAAACCGAGCTATCGGGCTCAGCCTCTTGTTTGAGCAAGGCGTTGCGTTGTTTCAGCGCCTTGTCATAACGAATGAGAGCGTCGAGGTAGGGGGCACTGTACTGCATGATGACCATGTCCATAAAGCGCCGCCGCTCTTCGCTGCCGCCTAAAATCAATGCTGAATCGGCAGGGGCAATGATGACGAGCGGTATGTGGCCAACGTGCTCGGAGATGCGTTTGACGTCCTTGCCGTCAACCTTGAGCCTTTTGCGTGCCCCCCGTTTGAGTGAACAGCACACACGTTTGTGGCTGTCTATATCGTCGGTGTAGTCGCCCTCTAATATGAAATAGTCTGTGTCGTGGTTGACATTGAGAGCGTCCTGTGCACTGGCAAAGCCTCGGCAAAACGACAGGTAGTATATGGCATCGAGCACATTCGACTTGCCCATGCCGTTTGCGCCCACCAAACAGTTGATGTTGGGTGAAAACTCAAGGCTGGCAACGCCGATGTTGCGGTAGTTGGTTATGGTGAGATGGTTTAATATCATGTGTATGCTAAATAATAGCGTTAAGACAACGCGCAGGCGGAATTAGTAAAGAACTTGTTAACCAGTTAACCTGCTAACCCTTTAACCTGTAAACCCATTAACCAGAAATTCCGCCGACGGCTTAAGACAATGCAAAGTTACACCTTGATGAGTCAAAAACAAAGTAAACGGCAGCTTAAAGCGCGCTGTGTGCTGTCAAAATAATCCTTTTTATCAATGTACGTGCTTGCGTGAGGTAAAAAAAGTAGTGGTTTATTTCAGTACATGGGTGGAAAGTTGTAAATTTGCGCTGCATTTGTCAACCCATTGATGCTTAAAGGGTTATGAGTGCCAAAGCAATCTGTAAATAAAGAAAAAACATATTATGAGCAATCAGAAGAACAACCAAACACTCGATGTGAACGAATCTTTGGCCAAGACCGAAGCATTTTTCATCAAGTACAAAAAGCAAGTAATCACGGCCGTTGTAGTGGTCTTAGTCATTGCAGGTGGTATTCCTGCCTACATCTTTGGCTATTCAAAGCCTCGTGAGGAAAAAGCACAGGAGTGCCTTGGTATTGTAATGCAAAAATATCTGATGAGTCAGGACTACGAGCACGCTTTGAAAGGCGAAGGCAAGACGCTCGGTTTGACTAAAATCGCTGACAAGTACAGCTCAACCAATGCAGGCAACATTGCCAAGTATGAGGCTGGTATCTGCAACCTTCAGTTGGGCAAGACTAAGGAGGCTATCAAATATTTGGAAGCCTTTGACGTAAAGGGTGACAAGACCGTATCGGCACAAGCACTTTATGCCCTTGCTAATGCTTATGCAACTGACAAGCAGCTTGACAAGGCTGTTGAGACCTTTAAGAAGGCAGCTGATGCTACAGATGTGCCTGCGCTCAGCTCACAGGCCTTGTTTGATGCGGCACTTGTTCTTGAAAGCCAGAACAAGAAGGACGATGCTTTGAAACTGTATCAAGACATAAAGAGCAAGTATCCTTCAGCACCGATTTGCAGCCGTCAACAACAAAATGGTGTGGTGCTTGATGCTGTAATTGATAAGTACATTGAAAGACTTTCAAAGTAACCTTGTATTTGGTAACTGATACAATTTGTAATTTACAATAATGCGGTGGCTGCGCCTTGCAAGTGAGTAGGTCTTAATAAACTGATAAGAACTCTGCAAGCCGCAGCCACTCTTTTTTGCACACATATAACACATATATATAATGTCATCTTCTAATTATTCATATACAGCCGACCAAACCATACCAGTGCCCGATGCCAGCGAAATGCGTTTTGGCATAATCACCACAGAGTGGAATAATCACATAACCGACAAATTGCTTGATGGGGCGGTTAGTGAACTCAAAAAGAATGGTGTGGCCGAAGGCAATATAAAGGTAGAACGTGTGCCGGGCAGTTTTGAACTGATATATGCTGCATCACAACTGGCAAAGTTCGGTCATGTGAATGGTATCATAATCCTTGGTTGCGTAATACGTGGCGATACACCGCACTTTGATTATATTTGCCAAGGTGTGACGCAAGGCGTGGCGGAATTGAACACCAAAGGCGATATCCCGGTGATTTTCGGATTGCTCACAGTTAACAATCATGAGCAAGCTGAGGAGCGTTCGGGGGGCAGATTAGGCAATAAAGGCGAAGAATTTGCACTAACTGCAATAAAAATGGTCGATTATGCTTGGAAGTTACAAAAATAGTTCGTATCTTTGCATCGCAATTAAGAAATAAGGGCAAATACCAGAGTGGCCAAATGGGGCAGACTGTAAATCTGCTGGCTTACGCCTTCGGTGGTTCGAATCCATCTTTGCCCACGCAACGGCGCAGCTTTCACATCGAAAGTTGCGCCGTTGAGTTTTAATAAGTAAGGTGTAGCAGATAGGCGAGATGTTGCAGGGTGGGAGAGGGTAAATCAACTCCCGATATTTGCAATAAACATGGAAATATGCCGTTATCATATTTATATGGCTTCAAACAAACAATACAACAAGATATTAAATAGCGTATGGCTGCTGTTGCTGTTTGCAATGGCGGCCACTAACGTATATGCCCAAAGGCGCACACGCGTGTTCGGTGTAATAAAAGATGACCAAGGGGCGCCAATCGAATTGGCTTCGGTAAGGGCTGTGGGACAGAATGCGCTGACATTTACCAATTTGAAGGGCGAGTACAACTTGTGGTGTGCGTCAGAAGACAGTGTGCGCATAGTTTATTCAATGATAGGCTATGAAACACGCAAACGTTTGTTGCGTTCGCCGGGCGACTCTGTGCGTCTTGATGTCATGTTGCCACCTTTCGACTCGAACAACACACTTGGCACAGCTGTGGTGACGGGACAGGGTAGACAAACAACTACTACGCAGCGTATTACACAGCCTGACACCAAACTTACTCCGTCAACCACAGGCAACGGGGTGGAGGAGATTATTGCCACGCAGGCCGGTGTGAGCACACACAACGAATTGTCGTCGCAGTATAATGTGCGTGGTGGTTCGTTTGACGAAAACTGCGTTTACCTTAATGGTATCGAGGTGTACCGTCCCATGCTGGTGCGTTCGGGGCAGCAGGAGGGGCTTTCTATCATCAATTCGGATATGGTGGAGAGTATCGGTTTTTCGTCGGGCGGCTTTGAGGCACGTTATGGTGACAAAATGTCGTCGGTGCTCGATATTACGTACAAGCACCCAGAGAATTTTGAGGCAACTGCACAGGCGTCAATGCTTGGTGCTGGCGCGTATGTGGGTTGGGGTAATAAAAAGGTGAGCTTGATGTCGTCGGTGCGTTACAAAACCACGCGCTATCTTTTGGGTTCGACAGATACCAATGGCGAGTACCGTCCGAACTTTCTCGACTATCAGGCATTCTTTTCGTGGCGTCCCAATCGTCGGTGGTCATTTGATGTGTTGGGTAATATATCAGACAACCATTACAACTTTGTGCCGCACAACCGCGAAACGAAGTTTGGTACAATCAGCGAAGCTAAAACCTTTCTTGTGTATTTCGACGGTCAGGAAAAGGACTTTTTCAAAACCATGTTTGGAGCAGCAACTCTCACGCGTCATTTTAATCCAGATACCTATTTGGCCTTGCAGTTCTCAACTTATGCCACACAAGAGCATGAAACTTACGACATACAGGGGCAATATTGGCTGAATGAGGCCACGACGGCCGAGCAGTTGGGTGTCGGCACCTATTTAGAACACGCACGTAACCGCTTGAGGGCGCGTGTGATGAACACGGGGCTGCGTTTCCGTACCAAGTTGACCGGTCATACGCTGCAAGCGGGCTTTAATTGGACACGCGAGACTATTCATGACAATTCGCGTGAGTGGGAAATGCGCGATTCGATGGGCTATTCGTTGCCATATAATCCAACAGCGTTGAACCTCATTTACAGTTTGCGATCGAAATCAGACATTACAACTTCGCGTATATCGCTTTTCGCACAGGACACTTGGCGCATACGTGCAAAGATGGGCTTGTTCAACCTTACGTATGGTGTACGTCTGAGTCATTGGGACTGGAATAAAGAAACGATAGTTTCGCCGCGTGTGTCGATGGGGTTGTTGCCATCATTTTCCGACCATTGGACCTTCCGTTTTGCCACGGGCTTTTATTACCAGGCACCTTTTTACAAGGAGTTGAAGGATACGACGTTGACAAATGGTATTGCTACGGTTCAGCTCAATCGTGACATCAAATCGCAGCGTTCTATACATTTTGTGTTCGGTGCCGACTATTTGTTCAAGGTCGCCGGACGTCCGTTCAAGTTTACGGCTGAGGCTTATTACAAAGCCCTTTCGCACTTGATACCATACACGGTAGATAATGTGCGTGTGGTATATTATGGCCGTAATGAGTCGAGTGGCTATGCAGCAGGTGTTGACTTTAAGTTGTATGGCGAGTTTGTGCCCGGTACAGATTCGTGGCTTACATTCTCGCTGATGCGTACCAAAGAAAAAATAGACGGCCTGTCTATTCCTCGCCCCACAGACCAAAGGTATAACGTGTCGTTGTTCTTTACCGATTATTTTCCGGGAACTACGCGTTGGCGTTTCACGCTTAAAGCTGCTTTTGCCGATGGTTTGCCGTTTGGGCCTCCACGCAGTGACAAGTCGAAGCAAACGCTTCGTGCTCCTGCCTACAAACGTGTGGATATTGGCATGAGCTATCGTTTGTTGAACAATAGTGACCGTCACATACAGCGTGGCATGGGACGTCTGTTCAAAAACATCTGGCTCGGGTTGGACTGCTTCAACCTTTTGGGCATAGATAACGTCAATTCATACTATTGGGTGACAGATATTACTAACACCCAATATGCTGTGCCGAACTACTTGACTGGTCGCCAGATTAACGCGCGTTTGTCGTTCGACTTCTGATATGAGACTGCCCAAATACAACAAGAACGTTGGGGCTTATGAAAGAAATGCTAACAAATTGGACCGCTTAAAATCAAAATTGCGCTCCTAATGTAGCAAAAAGTAAGTAATAACGTAAATTTGTTTAGTGTTTACTTGGCTATGTAAAAATAAGGGGCTACTTTTGCACCGTTATCCTAAATACAATCTTTTTACCTTAAAGAACTAATACCTATCAAAAACATTCAAAAGCGGCTCGTTGCGAAACGAGTCGCTTTGTTCGTAATAAGGGGGTAAGAGCTAAACGGGGCAACTCTTTAACCGATATAAACTGATTGTCCGACTTGTCGAGAAGCGATCATTTGCTGCCGTACACCGTCAACAAAATCTGACAGCACGTTGATAATACACGACAAACAACAATAAAAAACGCTCCGCATGTGGCATCTATCTTGATGCACGTGCGGAGCGGTTGTGATTAGTACAGCCAAGCGCGGACGCTTGCGGTTATTTCAACCTTAATATGATGATGTTATTTCTTCGTGTTGCTCTTGTCCTTGTGGGCAGCCTTGGTGTCAGCCAATTCAACAGCAAATGAACGGTTGAGTCCAGTCTGAGTTTTGGCACGAATCCAAAGCACGCGGTCGCTGCTCATGTTTGCTTGTTTGGTTACCTCGTCAAAGTCGTCGGTAGTACGCATCTCACGATCATTAACCTTTGTGATTATCAAGCCCTTTGTCAATCCGGCCTCTTTCATCTTGCCTTCGCGAATAGCTGTGATCATCAAACCATAAGGCATGTTGAGTTCGCTCTTTTCACTGTCGGTAAGCGGACGCAAGCCCACACCCATTGCGGTAATGTCAAGTGACTGAACTGCTACGGTAGTGCCTTGAACGTTGCGCAGCGTCAAGGTAGCAGAATGTTGTTTCTTGTCGCGCAGATAAGTAACTGTCACTTTGTCGCCAGGACGGTGATTGGTAAGCAACTCTTGCAGCTCGCCAAATTTCTCAATCTTCTTGCCGTCAACAGCTGTAATCACATCGCCTTCTTTCAGACCACCCTCGGCAGCGGCACCATCAGCGCTAACTTCCTTCACATAGATGCCATTTACGGTGCCAAGGTCAGGGTTCTTGCCCTTGTCCTTTTGCATGTCGATGTAGTTGCTTACGTCCATGCCAGAAATGCCAAGCAAGGCGCGCTGCACTGTGCCGTATTTGCGCAAGTCGTCAACCACCTTGTTCATGATAGAAGTAGGAATGGCAAAGCCGTAACCCGAGAACGAACCCGTTTGTGAGTAAAGCATGGCATTGATACCTACCAGCTCGCCCTTGGTGTTGACCAAGGCGCCGCCAGAGTTGCCAGGGTTGATGGCAGCATCAGTTTGAATGTAGCTGTCGATGCTGCCAGGTGTGGCATTCAGAGTGCGGGCTTTGGCGCTGACAATGCCAGCCGTAACGGTAGATGTCAGGCTGAACGGGTTGCCAATGGCCAAAACCCATTCGCCCAATTTAAGATTGTCGGAGTTGCCCACCTTGATGGCTTGCAAGCCCTTGGCTTCAATCTTGATAAGTGCCAGGTCGGTTGATTTATCGGTACCGATGATGCGTGCTTTGAACTCGCGGTTATCGTTCAGCTTCACGGTCATTTCTTCGGCATTCTCCACAACGTGGTTGTTTGTTACGATATAGCCGTCTTCAGTCAGAATGACACCGGAACCGGCTCCTACGCGTTTAGGAGTTTGTATGCGTTGGCGTTGCTGTCCATTGCCGTTGCCAAAAAAGTCGCCGAAGCCGAAGAAGTCTTCAAATGGGTCAGAATATTGAATAGTCTGTGTCTTGCCACCTGTAACAACTTTAATGTATACTACAGAGTTAACTGCACTCTCGGCAGCAACTGTCAAGTCTGTGGGGTTTGTCGGAACTGCATTAGCAGCCATAGCGGGTGATTGGAGGCCCAAAGTCAAGGCCAGAACCCATAACGGAAGATATTTACGTGTCATATATCGAAATAGGTTGTTTGATTTTACTGACCGCGAATTTACGATATACGTCAATAGAGTGTATGCCATAGCACTTGCTTTTCGCCATTTTTTTGTCTCATTTAACACGAATACGCGCCTCAACCATATAAATTGTTAAGTAAAAATGCTTGAATAGCGCATTTAGTAACCCAGTTGCCCGTCATCGTCCACCTCGTTCTCCATATCAGCCGGAAACTTGACACGCTCGGCAAATGCGCCAGTGATGAGTGATGGCGTGATAATAGGTTTATACCATTTCGGTTAATGATTTAGCATATGCCGTATGGCGGCAATGGGGTGGTGCCATAGCATGCGAGGGCCCGCGTAGCGCATGACCGCGCACATCTTTTGTCGCATACAGGGCTTGTAGCAATGAACGGGGCATTTTTTGCAAGTATGCTTCTGGTTGCCAAATTTGCAGCGCTCGAGTCTAAGCTGGGCATAGTTGAGTAGCTCTTGACATTCTGCACAAAGCTGCTTGCTGTGATGCTTGCCATTGCAGTAGATTTTAATCATCTGTGCAACGGTTTGCTTTTCTCGTTCAATTCGTGTTGGCATATTATATATATGTATGTTGGTTGATGTTGCGGTGCAAAAGTATCATTATCATTCTGAAAATACTGCACAGGGCTTTATAAAATATGCAGTAAACTTTCTGCAAGTTAGGCTGCACCTCAGCAATGCAAGGCAAAAAATTGCTTTTTTGCTTTGCATTGCATTCGGTTTGCACTAACTTTCTATCGCAAGTTAGGCTGCACCTCAGCAATGCAAGGCAAAAAATTGCTTTTTTGCTTTGCATTGCATTCGGTTTGCACTAACTTTGCCACCAATTAAGAACATACACCAAATAATGTTATGGTAAAAATAACTTTTCCTGATGGGTCTGTACGTGAGTATGAAAACGGCGTAACAGGTCTGCAAATAGCAGAAAGCATATCGCAGCGTTTGGCGCAAGATGTGCTTGCTTGCGGTGTGAATGGCGAAACGGTAGAACTCAATCGCCCAATTACCGAAGACGCTACTATCAATCTTTATAAATGGGACGATGAAGAGGGCAAGCACGCTTTCTGGCATACATCTGCCCACCTCATGGCCGAAGCCATGCAAGAGTTGTGGCCAGGCACCCAGTTTGGTATTGGTCCGGCTATCGAGAATGGTTTCTATTACGATGTGATGCCACCCGAAGGCGTAGTAATCGGTGAAGCCGATTTTGCCAAGATTGAAAAGAAAATGCAAGAGCTCGCTCAAAAGAAAGAGCCTCTTGTACGTAAGGACATTTCAAAGGCCGACGCATTGAAGTTCTTTGCCGACCGTGGCCAGACCTACAAAAACGAGCTGATTGATGAACTCGAAGATGGTCATATCACAACTTACACACAGGGCAATTATACCGACCTTTGCCGTGGCCCGCACTTGATGAGCACTGCACCTATCAAGGCCATCAAGGTAACATCGGTAAGTTCGGCATATTGGCGTGGCGACGAAAAGCGTCCGATGATGACTCGTGTGTACGGCATCACCTTCCCCAAGAAGAAGATGCTCGATGAATATCTGCAGATGATAGAGGAAGCCAAGCGCCGTGACCACCGCAAAATTGGCAAGGAAATGGAACTCTTCATGTTCTCTGACCTCGTGGGTAAGGGCTTGCCAATGTGGTTGCCTAAGGGAACACAGCTCCGTTTGCGCTTGGAAGATTTCTTGAAGAAAATACAAAAGCGTTATGGTTATCAGCAGGTTATGACACCTCACATCGGTTCAAAGAACCTTTATGTAACTTCAGGCCACTATGCAAAGTATGGTAAGGATTCGTTCCAGCCCATTCACACGCCTGAAGAGGGTGAGGAATACATGCTCAAACCTATGAACTGTCCTCACCACTGTGCAGTTTTTGCATGGCGTCCGCGCTCATACAAGGAATTGCCCTTCCGTTGTGCAGAGTTTGGTACGGTATACCGCTACGAGCAGAGTGGTGAGCTTCACGGATTGACGCGTGTACGTGGCTTTACTCAAGACGATGCACACATCTTCTGTGCACCCGAGCAAGTAAAGGACGAGTTCCTTCGTGTGATGGACATCATCATGATTATTTTCAAGGCTCTGAATTTTGACAAATTCGAGGCACAGATATCACTCCGTGACAAGGTGCATCGCGAGAAATACATCGGTTCAGAAGAAAATTGGGAACGTGCCGAACAAGCCATTATCGAGGCTTGCAAGGAAAAAGGACTGCCCGCACACATCGAATACGGCGAAGCTGCATTCTATGGTCCTAAACTCGACTTTATGGTGAAGGACGCTCTTGGACGTCGTTGGCAGTTGGGTACCATTCAGGTTGACTACAACCTGCCCGAACGCTTCCAGTTGGAATACACTGGTGCAGACAACCAAAAGCACCGTCCTGTAATGATTCACCGTGCTCCATTCGGCTCTATGGAACGTTTCGTGGCTGTGCTTATCGAGCATACTGCCGGCAAGTTCCCCTTGTGGCTTACTCCTGACCAGGTGGCTGTGCTGCCTATTTCAGACAAGTTCAACGATTACGCACAGAAGGTGAGCGAAGAACTCAATGCACAGGACGTGCGTGCATACGTTGACGACCGTTCGGAGAAGATTGGCCGTAAGATTCGTGACAACGAAATGAAGCATGTGCCTTATCTGCTCGTAGTGGGCGAGAAGGAGGCTGCCAACGGCACTGTAGCTGTGCGTAAGCAGGGCGAAGGCGACCAGGGCGTTCTCTCTATTGCCGACTTTGCAAAGAAGGTGAATGACGAAGTAAAGGAAATGACCGAGAAATTCTAATCAAAATTCAGAGGTTCATAAGCCATTTCACATAACAACCACATGGCATAAGGTGTGCCGTTTACGTATTGTTCAAAACGTAAGCGGCACACTTTTTTTGTGTGGCAAATTGTGGTGTGCGTGCATACAAGTATTCTGCACTTTGGTCTCGTCGTCAAACCTCCTCTATATAGTTTTTCGAATTTTGTCTACACTCTGCACTTTTCGTCTTAAAGCGTTGATAATCAATTATTTTACGAGTGTAGACAAATGCGCATTTTGTCTGCACTTCTGTCTGCACTGCTTGCACTCTTTGTCTGAACTATCTGCACTTTTGTTTGCACTGCCTGCACTTTAGTCTGTACTGTCTGCATTTTTTGTCTACACTATCTGCACTTTTGTTTGCACTGCCTGCACTTTTGTCTGCACTGTCTGCACGGCTGCCAGCATAGTAGCATCTTGTCTGTATAGGTTAGAGTTGTCGGTGCAGGCAGCTCGTTGTTACGGTTGTGTGAGGTAGGCGTTTCATTTGGAGTAATAGATGGTACTGCCTCCCGTAATCGTTTTTATCAGTGGCGGCATGGTAAAACCTACTTATGCGTAGTGTGACAAGTCGTGTATGACGTGTTATGGTGCATGTTGTAGTGTAGACAGGTGTGTAGATGATTTTCAGAGTTGTCTACACGCTTCAAACGTCTGATAATCAAACGCTTATGTGCGAAAAGTGCAGAGTGCAGACAAAACGACTAAAACCCAATATATGGAGTAGGGTGATAACCGTTGCTTGTCTACACTCGTTTACACAGTATGGATCTATGCGTTTGCCGGATACGGCTGGCACAGCTTGCAAGTGCGTCTGAGTACGTTTCATGCCCCATCAGTCATCGTCCTTCAATAATGTGGATTGTTCGTACTTCAGTTTATCAGCTCTTGCCATAGTTGCAACAGGATTTTGTGACGACGTTTTGGCGTGCAGTTTTACTAATAAAGGCGGAGGTAAAGGCCTTATTTTGTAACGACGTGATGAAAAATACGTGTAAAAAACATAGTTATGCTTTGATATTCAAAAAAGAAGGTGTAAATTTGCAGCCGATAAAAACTAAAATAAAAGAAAGTTGAAAGTCTACAAGGATACGTGGCGCGTGAAAAATCGCTCGTTCACTTGTCAACTCGTAAACTTATAAACTCAAATACTCATTTAATGCCAGCACCGCAGAAGAATAATCGCCGCGACCGCAATAACAACAAGCCACAGCATCGCATTAACGAACAGATACGTTGCCGCGAGGTACGTATTGTAGGTGATGATGTAGAATCTGAAGTAATGCCCACGCGTCAGGCCATTCAGCTTGCGCAGCAAAAGGGTGTTGACCTCGTAGAGATCTCCCCCAATGCTGTTCCGCCTGTATGTCGCTTGATCAACTATTCAAAGTTCCTCTATCAGCAGAAAAAGCGCCAGAAGGAGCTCAAGGCCAAGCAGGTTAAAATAGAGGTGAAGGAAATTCGCTTCGGACCGCAAACTGATGAGCATGATTACAACTTTAAGTTGAAGCATGCCAAGGAGTTCTTGTCTGAGGGTGACAAGGTAAAGGCTTATGTATTCTTCCGTGGCCGCTCAATATTGTTCAAGGAACAGGGCGAGGTGCTTCTGCTCCGTTTTGCCAACGACCTTGAAGAATATGGCAAGGTAGAACAAATGCCTGTGCTTGAGGGTAAGCGCATGATACTTTTTATTGCGCCTAAAAAGACTGCAGCCCCCAAAAAGGTTGAGGCTGTGGCTGATGCCAGTGAGGCTCAGGAAGAACAGACTCCAAAGCCTGTAAAGAAGGCTCCTCAAGTGAAGGCCAAGAAAGAGTATACTGGTCCTTTTGTTGAGGGCGAGGATTTCTAATCTTTGCGCTCGGGTAAAAGAAGCAATAACTGAATAGCTCGCGCGCTACGTTCGGTATCTCACGTAGCCGCAGTGATATATTAACAATAAAACAACAAAAGAAAATGCCAAAAGTAAAGACTAATTCTGGTGCAAAGAAGCGTTTCGCTCTCACTGGAACGGGTAAGATCAAAAGACGTCATGCTTACCACAGTCACATTCTGACTAAGAAGACTAAGAAGCAGAAGCGTAACCTTGACCACGTAGCTATCATCGACAGCACTAACCGCCGTCAGGTTCGCGAACTCCTCTGCCTCCGTTAATCCTCTTAGCGGGTTTAACTGTAAAGGAGCAATCCAAACCTTTTAATCTTTCACATTAAAGTCTAACCGGATGTTCAGCTTCCAAGTTCGTCTGTCATGCAACTAAAAATATAATGTGGCAGCCGACGCTAACTTCCAAAATGTAACAACAAAATGCCAAGATCAGTAAATCACGTAGCTTCAAGAGCTAAGCGTAAGAGAATTCTCAAACTCACTCGCGGTTACTATGGTGCCCGCAAGAATGTTTGGACCGTAGCCAAGAATACTTGGGAAAAGGGTCTGACTTATGCCTTCCGCGACCGTCGTAACAAAAAGCGCAATTTCCGTGCTTTGTGGATTCAGCGTATCAACGCTGCAGCTCGTCTCGAAGGTCTTTCTTACTCACAGCTCATGGGTGGTTTGCACAAGGCTGGTATCGAGATCAACCGTAAGGTGCTCGCCGACCTCGCTGTAAACAATCCTCAGGCTTTCAAGGCCATCGTAGCTAAGGCTAAGTAATTAGTGCCGATAAGCACATTACAGCTCAATACGAAAGTATAACGGGAGAATGCACATAAGTGTTTCTCCCGTTTTTTCAATATATGCAGGTGTTTTGCAGGGTGACAATGTGCCTATATTTATAGAATGAGTTTTATTGCCATCTGGTAAAATGTAGACATGCGAACGTACTCAAGCATTAAGCGCTACCACTAAACGCTAACTCTAATGGGGGCGACGCGTCCCGCGTCGGGAATTTAGGTAATGGTTCACAGACAGACGTGTAATTTGTGCTGTCTGTGAGCCTTTATTTAGTGTATAAACATTGCATTTTCCCGACGCGGGACGTGTCGCCCCCATTAGAGATAGCGTTAAGTGCTTGAGTCTGTTCGCATGTTAACGTTCCGTTTCACCGGACAGCGAACACCAAGTATGAACGCCCATTTATTACAGGCCCGGGTATGCTCTCCGACATTTAGGATAAGTACATACCCGGGCCTGTGATGTGTTGTGATAGTAAAGTTATGCGCCGTCGTCGTGAATGGCTTGTGTAATGCCCGACTGCTTGACCATAATGCAGAAGCACATAAAGAAGAGGGCGCGCCAGCCCAGATTGATGTTGAAGGGCATGAGGGTAAGCACACTTGCAATCTGTGCATACGACACGTAAACGGTTTGTTCTGATGTCAGTTTAATGCCCATGATGTCGGCGTAGCATTTCTTTAGTGTCTGTATGGCGCTTGTGCGCTTAAGCCATTGTGTGAGAGTGGCAAGCGTAAGCAGACTGATGAGTTTCCACTCGGGATTGGCTGCGTTGTGAAGTGTCAAATTGTTCTTTTGCATGGCTGTGTATTTTATGAGTTGTTTTATGTAGCAGCTTGTTGGAAAGTGCGCTTAGGCTGCTTTCAAAATCGTGATGCAAAGGAACGTATGAAATGTGACAGTCTACGACAATGGCGAATTTATATGTTAATTTAGTTGTTTTTGCTGCGTTTTTCTGCGTTTTAAGGCGCGATTTTACTGTTTTGCAGCCATTACGAGTCTGTTTTGCAGCGTGTCAGTCTGTATAATTTGTATTGTGGTAGGCAGGTGCCTTTTCATACAAGTTTGAGTAATTCGGCAGGTTGGTTGATAAAATGTGTGTCGCGTTGTAGTGGTAGTGAGCGCAGAAAATCCTCGTCTCTGAACCCCCAGGTGACCAAGGCACATGGCAGTCCGGCATTTTTGGCTGTTTCAAGGTCAACTTCGGAGTCGCCAACGTATATGGCATGGTCGGCCGTAGTGCCTAAATCGTGCATGGCTTTAAGCACTGCGTCGGGGTTGGGCTTGCGGCGCACGGTTTTGCTTTCGCCCACGGCGGAGTCAATGTATCCTTTGAAAAAGCGCTCGGCCAGTTCTTGCACAGCGGGGTCCAGCTTGTTCGATACGATGGCCATTTTTATTTGCTTTGATTTGAGTGTTTCAAGCAGTTGCATGATGCCGGGGTAGGGGCGTGTGGTGTCCAGGCAGTGTGCCACATAATGTGTGCGGAATGTTTGGAACACCGTTTCAAAATCATCACCCGTTACGGCATTGTTGACGGCGTTTGTCATCAAATATCTGATGCCGTTGCCCAAAAAACGTCGAATGTCTTTGATGGAACGTTCTTTCAGTTGGTGTGTACGCAGCGCGTAGTTCACGCTGTTTGCAAGGTCGTCCAATGTGTCAAGCAGTGTGCCGTCCAAATCAAAGATAATGGTGTCAAGCATAAGTAGGTGTTTAAAATTATTTTATATAATCAGTAGGTTTCATTTTCACATTGAAAGCACATTATCGAGGTGCATCTGTTCCCTTCGGCCTCGGTCACATAGCCCGCTATGCTCCCTCACCCGAAGGAAACATCTGCACCCCGATAATGCACTTTCAATGTAAAAATAATTTTGAACACCTACTTAATGATGTAGTTTTTAGTTTTGTGCTGTTGCAAAATTACTGCTAAATTATTCATGCGCCACTTTGTTTGCAGAGTTTTTTTCGTACCTTTGTAAACAAACCAAAGTATCAATTCAGACTGCAATGGAAGTAACAGCTAAATTTGATCATTTCAACATCAATGTGCTCGATTTGAAGCGCAGCATAGAGTTTTATGGCAAGGCACTTGGTCTTAAACCTTGTGGTGAGATTGAAGGGCCGGACGGTGCGTTCAAAATCGTGTATTTGAAAAACGAATTGAGTGATTTCAAGTTAGAACTCACTTGGTTGCGTGACCGCAAAGAACCCTATGAACTGGGTGACAACGAATCGCACATTTGCCTGCGTGTGCCTGGTGATTATGATGCGGTGCGTGCTTATCATAAAGAAATGGGGTGCGTGTGCTTCGAGAACGAAGAGATGGGACTCTATTTCATTAACGACCCTGATGACTATTGGATTGAAGTGCTGCCGATGAAGTAGTGCTTGGGCAGGATTAGTAATACAGGTCCAATTTTTATTTTGTAAGTAGGTGGGCGCAGTTTTTGCGCAGAATGTACTTTTGAGGTATAACACTTGAAGCCTACTCGTCGTAATAATAGCAAACAAAAAATGGCGGCATGGCAGCAGCCGGCCGCTTGTTTATGCAAATATTTCAATTATGGATAATCAGCTTGTAGCTCAGTGTGAGCAGGTGGCAAAGCAGTGGATTGATTCTGACTGCTACGATGCCGAGACCAAGAAGGCCGTAAAGGCCATGGTAGAAAATTCAGACAAGACCGAACTTATCGATTCTTTTTACAAAACGCTTGAGTTTGGTACTGGTGGTTTGCGTGGCATTATGGGCCCTGGAACAAACCGCATGAACATCTATACTGTTGGTGCAGCCACACAAGGCTTGTCAAACTACCTTAATATCAATTTCAAGGACCGCGATGAAATTAGCGTGGTTGTAGGACACGACTGCCGTAATAACAGCCGCTTGTTTGCCGAAACTGCTGCCAACATATTCTCAGCAAATGGCATCAAGGTGTATTTGTTTGAGGACATGCGCCCAACCCCCGAAATGTCGTTTGCCATACGTCACCTTGGTTGTCAGAGCGGTATCATTTTGACCGCCAGCCACAATCCGAAGGAGTATAATGGCTACAAGGCTTATTGGGACGATGGCGCACAGGTGCTTGCTCCACACGATACGGGCATCATTGCCGAGGTGAACAAGGTGAAGGTTGAGGATATCAAGTTTGAGGGCAATCCGGCACTCATACAGATTATTGGCAAGGAAATTGACAAGATTTATCTTGACAAGGTACACACATTGAGCATTGACCCCGAGGCTATCAAGCGTCAAAAGGACTTGAAGATTGTGTATACGCCGCTGCATGGTACGGGCATGATGCTTATTCCGGATTCGTTGAAGCTTTGGGGCTTTGAGAATGTGCATTGCGTGCCTGAGCAAATGGTGAAGGATGGCAATTTCCCCACAGTGAAGAGTCCTAACCCCGAAAATGGCGAGGCTCTTACAATGGCACTTGATTTGGCTAAGCGCATCGATGCTGACATAGTGATGGCTTCGGACCCTGATGCAGACCGCGTTGGCATGGCTTGCAAGAACGATAAGGGCGAGTGGGTGCTGATTGATGGTAACCAGACTTGCATGATATTCCTTTATTATATCATCATGAACCGCAAGGCTCAAGGCAAGATGCAGCCTAACGACTTTGTTGTAAAGACGATTGTGACCACTGAACTTATTAAGGCTATTGCAGACAAAAATAATATTAAGATGTTTGACTGCTACACAGGCTTTAAGTGGATTGCACGTTTAATTCGTCTGAACGAAGGCAAATTGCAGTATATTGGCGGTGGTGAAGAGAGCTACGGTTTCTTGGCTGAGGACTTCTGCCGCGACAAGGACGCTGTATCGGCTTGCTCGCTGCTTGCTGAAATTTGCGCTTGGGCAAAGGATCAGGGCAAAACGCTGTACGATGTGCTCATGGAGATATATTTGGAATACGGCTTGGCAGTAAACAAAACCATCAATGTGGTTAAGCCTGGCAAGACTGGTGCCGACGAAATAAAGGCTATGATGGAAAACTTCCGTGTTAACCGTCCTGCCGAAATAGCTGGTTCGCGCGTGGTGTGCACCAAGGATTATGAGGCATTGAAGGAGTTTGATGCCGATGGCACTGAGAAGGCACTTGATGCCGTTGATTTTCCCGAGCCAAGCAATGTGCTGCAGTGGTATACTGAAGATGGAACCAAGGTGAGCGTTCGTCCTTCTGGTACTGAACCTAAGATCAAGTTCTATGTTGAAGTAAAGGGCACAATGCAATGTCCGAAGTGCTATGCGGGCGCTGTGGCTGATGCTCACGAAAAGATTGAGGCTGTAAAGAAGAGCCTTGGTTTGTAATATTATCGGATTAGAATAAACAAGCTTATGAGGCGGGCTATTCATTGTGATGATGAACAGGCCCGCCTCTTGCTATTAACTTAAATGGTATTTTGATGAATTACTATTTTTTGTTTTGTCAGGACGAATTGTTGTTGACGTCGGGCGGTGATGTGCCATTGCGTGACGAGCCGCCAATACGCTTGGAGGCATGGCAACATTTGCATCATTTGCCCGATTTGAATGGTCATGCTTGTTTTACAGCGCGACTTGACACGCCCGTGCTTGGCGACGAATGGCAGATGGTGCCCTTGCGTGCCTCGTTTGATGTGTTGCCGGCATCGCTCTACAATATGGCGGGTAAGGCGCGCGAAATATTGTATTGGGACCAAACCACAAAGTTTTGTGGGGTGTGTGGCGCGCCTATGAAATTACATACCGACATATCAAAGCGTTGTACAAATTGTGGCAAGGAGGTGTGGCCGGCACTGGCTACGGCCATTATTGTGGCTGTTACGCGTCATGATAATCAGGAGATATTGTTGGTGCAAAGCAACAAGTTCAAAAAGGATTATCTTGGGCTTGTGGCCGGATTTGTAGAAACGGGCGAAACGCTTGAGGAGTGCTTGCATCGCGAGGTGTGGGAGGAAACCCACATAAAGGTGAAGAACATTCGCTATTTTGCGTCGCAGCCGTGGCCTTATCCTTGTGGACTGATGGTTGGTTTTATAGCTGAATATGACAGTGGCGAGGTACAGTTGCAGCGGTCTGAACTCAACAAGGGCGGGTGGTATTCGCGCGACAACATGCCGGCCATACCCGGCGAGGTGAGTTTGGCACGTCACCTGATAGATCATTGGCTTGCACAGTAGCGCATGCAACCAGCTGTTGTAGGGTGGTTCTAAAAACAGAATTTTTAGAACCACCCTATAATTCTGAACACCTATTTACCCTGTAATAGGGTGGCTTTACTGAAAAACTAATGGGGAGAATATGGCTATCGCACAATGTGTGAGTTTGCCATGTTCTCCCCTTGAGTTTGTATAGGTGCACAAAAAAACCTGCAACACGCGGTGTTACAGGTTTCAGTTTCTCTCGTTGTTGTAGCGAGTTCGCTTAGCTAAACTTCTTTAGTTAAGCAGCTGGCTCTCAAGCAGCCTGAGTTGAATCAGCAGTAGCAGCAGTTGAATCAACAGTAGCAGCTGAATCAGCGTTAGCTGAGTCGTTAGCAGTGCTGTCTACAACTGAAGAATCAGCAGTTGAATCAGCAGCAGCTGCGTCAGAAGTTTTGTTACCGCATGAAGCGAAAGAGATAGCTGCGAAAGCTACGAACATGAAAACTAACTTTTTCATTGTGTTTGTTAAAATTTTAAGTAAAACAATCAATTGCCTTTTTTAATCGATGCAAAGGTACGGACTTTTTCAATCCATGCAAACGTTTCGGCTGCTTTTTTCTCAAAAATGTTGTACAAATTGACATTATTTTATCTTGATGCGTTTCTTTGTAAAACGTAGTTGGCAAAAAGCATGCTATCTGTTACGGCAGGCGGCAGTAGAATGGGCATTCATTGTGCAACTTTTGAGATAATGCGCACAGGTAATAGGCAGTTAGGAGCGTTTTTCCTATCTTTACACAATCATATAGTTGAAATTATCCTTGTTTGAAGGGACATAGCGGGTTATGTGACCGAAAACAAAGGTAATAGATGCGCTAAAGCACTTACATTCCGTTTGGGGGAAAGCACCTGCGCATCGCATATAGTAATTTTGAACACTAACTTGCCATGTCAATCAATCATGTAAACGATTTGCGCCGGAGGGGGCACTGGCAGGCGGCACTTGATGCGGCGCTTGACAATTTGCACTTCATGGACACAGAATGGACCCAAATGTCGCTCTTTTGGGTTATATACGACATGTGTAAAATGGCTTTGGTTACGGAAGGGGGTGGCGAGGTGGCTGCAAAATGTTTTGTGTGCATGAAGTATCTGTTGCGCACAATGATTGATGAGGAGGGCATAGGGCGCAAGTGTTATGACAATTTGCTGTTAAAGCACATGCCGCATGCTGCAGCGGTAGACTATGCGGAGCGCATATCCAAGACCCAACCAACTAAAGCTATGAGCATCGTACATGCCATGGAGTGTACGCCGCAAAATGTGCACCCTGTGTATCATGCCGCTTATGGCTGGGTAATATGCAGGTATTTGCGCCGGCAGGGATTTAAGGTTAGCAGCGGAAGGGTGTGTGGCTTGCTTCGTGAATACATGCAGTTGCACAATCCGCGTCCGTCAACCTTGCATTCTATGATACTTGATTTTGTGTTGGACTATGCGTATGGTCATGCTTCGTTCAGGTTTAATGAGTTCTTTGCGCAGTGGGGGGCTGAAAATTTGCGCTATGAAGATCATTTCGCTCCTGTTATATGCCGTGTGACCAAACCTTCGATTATGGCTCGCTTGTTGAGGATTGTTGAGCGTAGTGGTGACAAGGATGCCTTGCAGTCGTTGCTTGACGGACTTTATGATTGGTGCGTATATTAAACTGTGTGGCGTGTTATAGCCTCATAAACACCGAAAGAGCGCAATGGTCCATTTTGAAGCGCCATAATAAAAGGGTTTCGTACTGGACTATTGCGCTCTTTCGCGTATTTGTTCAATGTGTTTATATTGCAAGTGTCATACGCTTACTCGTACACTTTATAGCGTGACGTCGGTCACTGGTCGTCATTCTTAACGTAACCTTGATATTTTTCGGGCAGTGCCGACATAATCACATTGTAAGCCTCATTCATAGTAGTTTTGATATCTTCGGGGCTGTGCGATGTGGGATATATGGGCTTGTGAATAACCAGACGCATGGCGTGCCGGTTGACAAAGTTGAGTCCGGCCATGCGGGTAAGCACATCAAAAGAACCGTCAATGGTAACAGGTACAACGGGCAGTTGCAGATCGTCGGCCAGTTGGAATGCACCTTTTCTGAATATGCCCATGTGGCCGGTAAAGGAGCGTGCGCCCTCGGGAAACACTACGAGCGAGGTGCCTCCTTGTAGCGTGTGGCGTGCATTCTCAATGGTCTCTTTGATAGCTTTGGGGCCAGATTTGTCTACAAAGATGTGGCGTGCCCTTTCGCAGGCATATCCAACGAGTGGCATTTTGCGAAGAGCCTTTTTCATCATCCACTTAAAGTTGCGGTTCAGATAGCCATATATAAGGAATATGTCCATTGGTCCCTGGTGGTTGGCCACAAACACATAACTTTGGTTGTGGTCGATATTTTCACGGCCCTCAACCTTGATGGGCAGTAACAGCACACGGCAAATAAGGCGTGACCATATCTTTCCGGGGTAGTAGCCAAACACATGGGCGTTGAACAACCCGCCTATTATAGTAACCAAAGCAGTGATGACTGTGGCTACAAAAATGATGGGGAGTGCTATGCAGAGTTGATATATTTTGTACAGCATAATAAATAGGAGTGTAGTTTTTTGTTGCGTAGCTTTGCTTGTGTTGTATTCGATGGTTATCTGTTGTAGCATACAGCCTGCCCACGGAATTTCTCGTCCGTTACATGGCCGCGGTTGAAGATGGGGAACCCATTGCAGAAGGTGCGTTCAACGCGCCAATGGAAGGTGTGCCCTTCAAGCGGACTCCAGTTGCATTTGCTTTGAATGCGGTTTGGAGTGAGTGTCCATGGTCTGTGTGGGCGCACCATGACAATGTCGGCCTTATATCCTTCGCGCAGGTAGCCGCGGTTTTCAATTTGCAGCAAATCGGCCGGGTTGTGACACATCAGTTTTACAAGGCGTTCAAGGGTGAGCAAGCCTTTGTCAACAAGTTCGAGCATCGAAACCAGTGAAAATTGCACCATGGGCATGCCCGATGCCGCTTTTGCACAGCCCCCCATTTTGTCGGCCATGCAATGAGGCGCATGGTCGGTGCCAATGGTGTAGATTTTGCCTGACGACAGTGCGGCGCGCAGGGCATCGCGGTCGGCTTTGGTCTTGATAGCAGGGTTTACCTTAATGCGTGAGCCGAGTCGTGCATAGTCCTCGTTGCAGAATAGCAGGTGTCCCACACAAGCTTCGGCCGTAATAAGTGGGTCGTTGGGAGCGAAAAGTTCGAGTTCTTTTGCAGTTGACAAGTGTGCCACGTGCAAGCGTGCCCCATTCTCGCGGGCCAGGCGCACAGCCAGTGCCGTTGATTGGTAGCAAGCCTCTTCGCTGCGTATTTCGGGGTGGTGTTCCACGCTTGGGTCCGCGCCATATTGTGCCTGTGCCGCCTTCATGTTTTCATTTATGATGGCAGAATTCTCGCAGTGAGTCATGATCAGCAGTTTGGCATTTTCAAAGATAGCCTTCAGGGCTATTTCGTTGTCAACCAGCATATTGCCAGTTGACGAACCCATGAAGAGTTTGATGCCGGCCACCTTGCGTGGATTAAGATGGGCCAGCTCGTAGGCGTTGCCAGCGGTGGCGCCAAAGAACAAGCCATAGTTGACTACACTCTTTGAGGCTGCAATTTTCCATTTCTCGTCAAATGCCTCTTGGGTGGTGGTTTGAGGCACGCAGTTCGGCATGTCAAAAATTGTAGTCACACCACCTGCTGCAGCAGCACGGCTTTCTGAGCAGAAATCGCCCTTTTGCGTCAGTCCGGGGTCGCGAAAGTGTACGTGGTCATCTATCACACCAGGCAGCACGTAGCAGCCGGTGCCGTCAATCGACTCGTCAACCGGAATGGTGGGTTCGGCATCATGGCCTTCAAGTATTTCGTCGATGCGGTCATCGTCAATAACGAGTGTGCCAACAAACTGGCGGCCTTCGTTTATGATGGTAGCATTCTTAATTTGAGTTCTGAAGTGCATAGGTCTATATTTAACAATGTGCCAATGCGGTAAAACAAATTGTCGCATTGGCACATTATAGTTAGCAAGTTATTTTTTGGCTTTGATGCCTCCCGTCATGGCGGCCCATCGTAGGCGCATTACACCGAACAATGCTTCGCTGAATATGCCACCGCTCATTTTGCTCGTGCCAAGTTCGCGGTTGACAAATACCACGGGCACCTCCTTTATTTTGAACCCGAGTTTGTAAGCCGTAAACTTCATTTCGATTTGGAAGGCATATCCCTTAAAACGTATGGCGTCCAAGTCGATAGTTTCGAGCACTTTACGACGATAGCAAACAAATCCGGCTGTGGTGTCGTGCAAGGGCACCCCTGTAACAGTTCGCACATACTTTGAGGCGTAATAGCTCATGAGCACGCGTCCCATGGGCCAGTTTACCACATTGACACCGCTTACATAGCGTGAGCCAACCGACACGTCGTACCCATCTTTGGCACAAGCATTGTAGAGTCGGGGCAGGTCCTTAGGAGCGTGGCTGAAGTCGGCGTCCATCTCGAATATGTATTCGTAGCCGTGCTCCAAGGCCCATTTGAAACCGGCAATGTATGCTGTGCCAAGACCGAGTTTGCCAGTGCGTTGCACCAAGTGCAATTCGTGTTTGAACTCGTTGGCCATCAAGCGTTTTACAATGTCTGCGGTGCCGTCTGGCGACCCGTCATCAATGACCAAAATGTGAAAGCCATGTTCGGGCAGACCGATTACGGCGCGTATGATATTCTCAATGTTTTCTTTTTCGTTGTAGGTAGGAATTATTACAACGCTGTCGCTCTTTTCCATTAACGTGTTTGAGTTTTAGGGTGGTTCTAAAAATTCTGTTTTTAGAGTTTTGCTGTTCTGAAATGTGATTTGTACGCTATCGAAAGTGTCTTTTTGAAAGCACACAAATTCCTATTCCAGAATTATTAGAACCATCCTTTGTCCTTATTTCCGCTACAAAAGTAAGCATTTTGGCCGACATTGTTTATCTTTGCACAAGATAATTCGGCAAACAATCAATCTAAACACATAAAAATGAAACGAACAGTATTGGCGCTATGTGCGCTATTAGCCCTTCCAAGCATGGCTCAGAGATATACGGTCAGTGGTCAAGTTCCCAATGGTGTGAAGAAGGTGTATTTACAATTTATGGGCGCATCACCCCATATCGACAGCACGACGGTCAGCAATGGCCAGTTCCGTTTTGAAGGCGATGCCAATGGCAATATCTTTGCAATGGCCACTTATAATAAAAGCGAAGGCGTTAACGTGGTGCTCGAAGGCAATGTGAAGGTAGATTTTACCAGCGAAAAGGCTACGGGCAATGCCGAGAATGAAGGCATGAGCGCATGGGCTGCCAAGTTCGATGTGCCGATGCGCAAAATCATCAAACTTGGTGACGAGTACCGTGCCATGCGCGCCTCAGGCAAGCAAATACCCGACAGTGTGTTAGATCGTTTTGAAAAAGTTAATGAAGCGTGCACCGAGCAACTGGTAGCCTTGACCAAGCAGTGTTGCACTGAAAACAAGCAGTTCAAGTTTCCGGCATTCTTCCTGTGGCGGGTAAGTCCCATCATGGAGCAGGAAGACGTGATAGCTTTGGCCGAAAATAGCAATTCTGCTTATATGAGCACGAAGTTAAGTGATGACATAAAGCACAAAGTTCAAGCGTGGAAACGTCAGACTGTAGGTACCATGTTTACCGACCTCGAAATGGCCGATGTTGATGGCAAAACACACAAACTGTCTGAGTATGTGGGCAAGGGAAAATATGTGCTCGTCGACTTTTGGGCTTCGTGGTGCGGTCCTTGCCGTCAGTCAATGCCTGCGTTGAAAGCACTTTACAACAAGTATAAAGACAAAGGCTTTGATGTGGTGGGCTTGTCATTCGATGGTGATAAGGCTGCGTGGGTAAATGCCATCAAAAAGCTTGATTTACCATGGCATCACCTCTCCGACCTTAAGGGTTGGGATTGTGTGGCCGGCAAGGTTTATGGCATCACAGCCATACCTGCCACATTACTCATAGGTCCCGATGGCAAAATCGTGGCCAGCGGGGTTGGCATATCGAAGGTCGAAGAAAAACTGGCAGAATTGCTCAAGTGATTTTGACTGTGCCAACGCGTAGGCGAAATTAGCAAACATGTTGACGGGGTAGCCCCACAATAAACAATATTATATAAAATGGTGTGCCAAGGCTCTTATATGTAGGGCCTTGGTACACTCTTTCCTGACTTCATCACTTTCCTGCGCCATCACAAAACGCTACCTCTAATGGGGGCGACGCGTCCCGCGTCGGGCATTAAAGCAAGGGTTCACATACTAAACACAAAGGTTCAGCACTAATTACATGCCTGTCTGTGAACCTTTGCTTTGATGCCCGACGCGGGACGCGTCGCCCCCATTAGTGGTAGCGTTTTGTGCTTGAGTTAGTGCTTGAGTTAGTGCTTGCGTTTAGTGGTAGCGTGACCTTTACCATACTACAAAAACTTTACTTGCCGAGTATCTTACATCTTACACTAACGCATTGTAATACATTGACTATCAACGCTTTACTTAGTGTAAGATGCTACAAATTCCACTTACACGCATCCTACACAACCCTCACGCTGCTACACGGCACAAACACGGAAGAAAGACATCACGGCATAGGGGGGCAGGAAAGTCTGTCGCTCCGACAGATTTCTCTACGTCCCTATGGTGTAAAACCCGCCGCATACGTCCAAACCGACTGCGCGACGGTGGGGTAAGGTGTGTAAGATGTATGCAAGGGCGTGTAAGATACTTTGAAATTATCTTACACTCTTGAAACATCTGTATATCAACTTGTTACGCACAAAAAGTGTAAGATGGCAGTAAAAACACACGCACTCTTTTACTAGTAGGCAGACGGGAAGGGAGCAAATATTTGTGTACAAATTGTACACTTTTTTTGTTGGGTGCAATGTCTTGGTGTTACCTTTGCAGCACTTTACTTTTGTACTAAACCAAATTGTATTGACTACCATGAAACGAATGCTTAACAAAATGCTGCGCTATGCCGATGCCATTGTGAAACGTGGCGTTGACAAATTGATAGACGCTATCGGACATACCCCGGAACCACAAACTAAAAACACAGAAACACCCCAGCCGCAAAAACGCATGGGCAACGACACTGACTGCGCACCGCAAACAACTGACAGCACTACGAACTGCGGTCTGACAGAACAAACCATTGCCCTTATGGACGAACGGTATGTCATGCGCTATAATGTGCTTGACTGCACACCCGAAGTGCAACGGCGTGACCTGGCGGGCAAAGGGTTTGTGCCCGTGAGCAAACCGTATTTGAGGCCGCTGAAAAAACCGACGCGAGACGCGTCGCCCCCATTAGTGCTTGCGCTCTCTATCAGATTGACAGGGTTAAAAGCAGATTTGAAGCCATGGGAAGAACTGTTATGCCAGGAAATTGCGCTCTAATGGGGGCGACGCGTCCCGCGTCGGGCATTAAGGCAAAGGCACAGACTGGCGTGTAATTAGTGCTGTCTGTGAGTCCTTATTTTTTTGTGTGAACATTGCATTTTCCCCGATGAACGTGAGACGCGTCGCTCCCATTAGTGCTTGCGCTTTTTCCTAACTTCATCGCTCTTTTGTACCATTGAATGGCGCATGTTGAAAAACGAAGCGTTACGTCATTTGATTGGGTGACGCATTGACGAAGTTAGGAGGGCCTTGGCACACCATTTTTATGCGAGATGTGGCGTTTTGGCCAGTTAAATGCCCTATTTTGCAAGTTAGCCTCGCATTGTTACATAATTTTTATGTACATTTGCTACCGGTAGTTATTCTGAAATGAATAACAGATGGTATATACGACCTATTAATACTTACGAATACAAACTTTTTTACCCATCATCATTCTATGAGAAGAAGTCTACAATTCATGCTCATGTGCTCATTGTTGTGCGGCTCGCCTGCATACGTTTGGGCACAAAATGTGACCACTGGCAACATAACCAGTGTGGCGGCAAAAGATCAGCCTAACCTGGTAAATGTCAAACTCACGGGAACGTTGACCACCACAGGCAACAGCGATTTTCGCCAGCTGCGTGACCTTTGCTATTCAATGGCCACGCTCGATCTGTCGGCGGCCAACTGTCCGAACATTCCTAAAAATGCGCTCCATTCGCGCCATCACTTGCGGAGCCTTGTGTTGCCCAACAACCTTTCAACCATTGGCTCGCAGGCATTCTTCGCTTGCGACTCTTTAGCAGGCACACTGACATTTTCGAGAACAACAACCAGCATCGGTGCCAGCTGTTTTGCAGGCTGCAAGTCGTTACAAGGCATTCAGTTCGCTGGCTCGGGTCAGTTGGTAAACATTGGCTCGTATGCTTTCGAGGGTTGCACAAGCTTGGCGGGCACTGTCAGCATACCTTCAACCCTTGTTGTGTTGCGCGATGGCGTTTTCTCGCGTTGCAGCAGTCTCGAGGGTATCAAGTTGCCTTCTACTTTGCAGTCGATAGGCAACAACACCTTCTTTAATTGCACCAGTCTTTCGGGCGACATCAATCTCGACAAGATGGTAACCCGCATAGGCGCCTCAGCTTTTGCCGAGTGCAAGAGCCTCACACACATCAGCATGCCGAGAGCCCTGCAGCAGTTAGGCGATGCCGCTTTCATGAATTGTAGCGGTTTGCGTGGCGAGGTAAGCATTCCGGGCAGCATCTTGTATTTTGGTAAGGGCGCATTTTCAGGTTGCAGTGGCATAGAAAGCGTCATTCTGCCTGCCGAACTCACCGAACTCAAAGCATGTGCGTTTGCCGGTTGTACCGGACTCAAAACCATAAAGGTTTATGCCGAAACTCCCGCAGCAGTCGATGCCACAGCCTTTGCCGGGGTTGACTGCGCCAATGTAGACTTGCTGGTGCCCGAGGGTAGCGAAGAGGCTTATAAATCGGCCGAGGTGTGGAAAAACTTCAACATCGGTACTGTCACCACAGTCAGCACCCAGCAGGCATTAGCCAAAGTTACTGCCACTGTCGAAGGCAGCAAGGTATGGCTCAAGCATTTGCCTCAGGGCAGCCGTGTGCAGATGTATAATGCACAAGGCCAGCTCTTGCAGTCATTGCAGGGCGAGGGTGAAATTGCTTTGCCCTTACAGGTAAGAGGCGCTTACCTTGTCAAGGTTAACAATCGTACATTCAAAGTAAATTACTAACCCTCAATCAGACACAATATTTATGAAAAAGATATTTCTTTCCATCGCACTGCTTTGTGCAGCAAGTTGGGTGGCCCCAACAGTTGCCACCGCACAAAATTTGGTGCCAATCCCTTTGAAAATGGCCTCAGCACAGGGCCAGCCGCTTGTATGGCAGAATGTTGGACAAATCAACTGCCCCGACGAGTTGGCCAACGAAAAGGCGCACTTGCTGCGCATTCTTGCCGACCGTGCAGGCATAACCACTCTTAACGACAACGGCACAGCACAAATAACGCTCTCTATCGACACCTCGCTCAACGACGATGAGGCTTACACGCTTTCAATCGACGAGAATGGCGTAAACATTGCCGGCAAAACGGCCGCGGGTGTGTTCTATGGCATCATGACCATGGAGCAACTCATGATAGATGACAATGCCTCGGCCCGTTGCATCGAAACCAACCCTATCACCATCGAAGATGCACCGCGCACCCATGTACGCGAGTTGATGGTTGACCCTTGCCGCATATTCGTTCCTTACGAACGTCTGAAGGAGATTGTGCCCGAAATGGCACGTTACAAACTTAACAGTATTCACCTCCACTTGGTCGATGACCAAGCATGGCGCATTGAAATAAAGAAGTATCCGCAACTTATCGAGAAAAGCACCTCGCGTGTGGGCATGGACGACATGCTGATACCCATATCTGGCTACTACACACAAGAGCAGATGAAGGACTTCGTCAAGTACTGTGCACAATATCATGTTATGGTTGTGCCCGAAATCGAAATGCCGGGACACGAAGTGGCTGCCATTCATGCTTTCCCCGAACTTACTTGTGGTGGAAAGCAAGTGCCTATCCGCACCACTTGTGGTGTGTCGAACGAACTGCTCTGCCCGGGCAACGAATTTACTTATGAGTTCCTTGGCAACGTGTTCCGCGAGTTGGCCGATGTGTTCCCATGCAAATATGTTCACCTTGGTGGTGATGAGGCCGGTAATCCCGCCCTCGACTGTTGGACCACTTGCGAGAAGGACAAGAAACTCAAGAAAAAGCTCGGTATCACCACTACCGACCGGTCGGAAAACTGGAAACTGCAAAAGTACATGTTCGACCGTATTATTGACACCTTGCGCACCAAGTACGACAAGGTACCCATGTTCTGGTACGAAACCGACTTTAAGGAGATACAAGAGGGCTGTGTCACATTTGCTTGGCGTAATGGTCTGACAGAACCTGCAGTGCAGGCGGCTATCGACAATAATGCCAAAATCATGATGTGCCCTGGCGACTATTGCTATTTCGACTATCCCATGGCAAGTGGCGATATGCCCGAGGTAAACTGGGGTATGCCCGTGCGCACGTTCGAGACTGTTTACCAGTTCGACCCAGGTTGGGGCAAAGGTGAGGAATTTGAAAAGAACAATCTCTTTGGCGTGGCCGGCACTCTGTGGAGCGAATCTATCAATTCGCCCGAGCGCATATTCTACCAGGCCTACCCACGTTCGCTGATATTGGCCGAGGCAGGTTGGAGCGCACAAAAGAACCGTTCGTGGAAGGGTTTCTTAAAGCGTTCACGCCCCTTGATGCTCGACCTTCAGCATCGCGGCATCACCTTCTCAATGCCTACCGAATACATCGACTTGCAGTAAAAGGGCCGCACATACATTACTAACGATACAACATCAGATTTATGAAAAAGATATTTCTAACGCTCTTCGCATTGTTGGCATTCGCATTTAATGTGCAGGCCGACAACATTGTGAGCGGTCAAAAGTACAAAATAGTAACGCTCGATGGCACAAAAGCATTGAGCTGTGGCGAAGTGGCCAAAAACAATGTCACGCTTACACTCACCAACTTGAGCGACACCGAGGAAGGCCAGGTATGGGTGCTGACCCAAAACGGCAACTATTGGGGCATAACCTCGGCAATGGGGGCATTTAATATAGATAATCCTTCCAAGAACCATTTAGGATTCGGTAACCAGCTTTGTTTATGGCAAACAGAAGGTAGCAACAACCAGAAGTGGACTTTCGAGGCAGCAGACGATGACTCATATTACATGATCCCATTCGAAAATGCCGAGAAATGTTATGCGTTTGATGCCAATGGCAACTTTACATTTCAGGACAAAGGTGCCGACACACGTGTCAAGTTGGTCAAGTATGTTGAACCCGTCATTACCATTGATGGCATAACCAGCGGCAACTACTACCAAATTTGCACATTCGACACTTCGGCAGCATTAAGCAACAATGGTTCAACGGCCAATAACACCATATTGACCATGCAGCCTTTTGATGTAAAGGACGAAGGACAGATATGGCAAATAAACCGTTCGGGAAATTATTGGACCATAAAGAGCTCGGTAGGCAATGTCAACATCGACAACCCATCAGCCTCAAACAATGCAAACTATCACAAGCTCTTGCAGTGGCAAACAAGCGGTGGCGACAACCAAAAGTGGACCTTTGAGAAGGCTGATGACAACTCATATTACATGGTTCCCTTCGAAAACGCTGAGAAGTGCTATGGCTATAATGCAGACGGCACCATGACTTTTCAGGACAAGACCAGCGCGGTACGTGTCAAGTTGGTTGAGGCTAAGCCCGTTTCATTGGCCAATGCCGTTGCCAATGGTTACTATTGCATTCAGGCAGTTAGTGTATTCCCCGACTACAACTACAATAGCGAGGGACGTTTTGTGTCGTTCGATGCCAACGGCAATGCCTCGTTGAGCACAGATTACACCTACCAAGGTTCGCGCTTGCTCATTAGTACAAATGATGAAGGCGTTGCCACCCTCACGCTGCCGCAATCAGGTGCCAATGTAACGGTTGACGGAAATGCTGTTAAGTCTGCCACCACAGCCGAAGCATCAAAGTTTGTCTTGTTCCTCAACGAGGACGAATGGACGCTCGATTCGCACCTGGCCATTCATGCCGGCAGCACCACTGATGCCAAGAGCGGCAGCACGCTTTCGTTTGTTGCACCCAATGCAGCTGGTTCAGCGCTCACCATAGCCAACAAGGTGGCAAAGAACGCCTTCACCTTCCGCTTGGTGCCGCTTCCCGCTTCGGCTGAGACCGATAGATTGCAGCAGGCAGTCAGCAGTGCACAGCAGGTGCTCGCCACTTTGCAGGGTGAAAAGGCTGAGGCTCTCAAGCAAGCCATTGCCTTGGCACAAAGCGAACTCGACTATCCGTACCTTACAGCCAACGATGTGGCTTACGACGTAGAGGTGCTGAATGGCAAGGTAGCCGAACTGACTGGTCAGGGCGACAGCTCTGTCAAGAACTTTGGTGAGGTAACTTCAATTAACAACAACCAAACTTCTGCTGTAAAGGTATATACCAAGTTTGGCGGCATTGTTGTTGAGAATGCCAACCACTACAGCATCTATAATGCAGCTGGCCAACAGGTTAACAACAGCACTGCGCTGCCTCATGGCACCTATGTGGTTGTGGCCGATGGGCAAGTAGTTAAAGTTGTGCTCTAAGCACCTTTAGCATATCGCGTAAATGGCAAGTGTCCGGTAAAATGTGCAACAGCACATTTTACCGGACACTTTCGTATTTATTGTCCAATTTAGCACGCAGGCCTTGCGGCAAACAAAATGCCAGCGTTAACCAGCGTAAATGGCAAAGATGGTAGGAATCTTGTTCAAGTCGGGTGGGGGAGTCTGCTTCCACTCTTTCACCGTTTTCGATTGCAGAAACTCTTGTGTGGTAGTCAGCCCCGAGGCAATGCACAGTCGTGTGCGCGGGTTGCAGGTAGACAAGATGTCGGCAATCATCTTATGGTTGCGATAGGGCGTTTCAATGAATAGCTGTGTCTGGTGTTCAGCAGCAGAGCGGCTTTCGAGTTGTTTCAACCTTTTGGCACGGTCGCCAGGTGCAATGGGCAGATAGCCATGAAAGGCAAAACTCTGTCCGTTAAATCCCGAACCCATCACTGCCAACAGAATGGACGAAGGGCCGACCAATGGCACCACATGCAGTCCCTCACGTTGGGCTATGGCCACCACGTCAGCTCCAGGGTCGGCCACTGCGGGGCAGCCAGCCTCGCTTATAACACCAACCGACTCGCCTTTGCGCAGCGGGTCAAGGTATTTTGAAAATAACGCTGCATCGGCATGCTTGCCCATGGGGTAGAACGTCAAACTGTCAATATCAATGTCGCGGTCAACTTGTTTCAAAAAACGGCGTGCTGTGCGCACCTCCTCCACAATAAAATGCCGCAACCCAAGAATGATGTCCTTGTTATAGGCAGGCAGCACCTGCGACAAGGGCGTATCACCCAAGGTTACGGGTATAAGGTACAATGAAGCCATAGTGTATATTTCAATAATTGAAGTTTCGGATTTAACACGGGCGGGCTAAATCCGAAACTTGAGTCAATAATTACTCTCCTTCTTGATCAAATCATAGTTGTTATAACGGAGCAGTGCGTCAAATGACATTTCAGGGTGATGTTTCATGTAGCCATCTACAATGCGCATACCAATCCACAGTCCCACGCCACGCGAGTGCGGGTCGACAAAATAAGGGTGTGCATCACTTGAATACAAAATGGAGTGCAGCAACAACGAGTCATAGCTGTTCCATATTTTTTCGTTGCGCAGCGTGTTCCACACGCGTCGTTCGTTCAGCTTGTACCATGCCTTGGTGGCCGGTTGGCAGGCTGCTATGTCAATAGCACTCTTATTAGTGAGTTGTGCCACCACCCAGGCAATTTTGCCTTGGTGTATAAGCCACTGTCCCAAAGTGTGGCGTATGCGCAGTCTCGTGGGAGGAAACTGTTGGTTCAGGTAAAAGTATAAGCAGTCCTGCACTATGCGCGAGGGCTCCATTGTGGCGCGCTGATTTTCGTAAAAATACTTTTTGTATGCGGGGTAATCAGCCCCCATGTATTTGTCGAGGCTGATGCCAATAAGGCTGTCGCCCACCACAATGCTTTGGTTAAAGGCCGAGTTTTGAGCGTAAATCTTGGGTGTAACAAAATTCTTGTCTTCGGTTTCAAGGCGCTTGAAGGCACGAGACAAAGCTTTTTCGTAAACCGAAAGGTCCTCAAACTTGCGCGATATGTCCATGCGCAATTGCACCAGAATGGGGTCTTTGTAGTATGCTATCAAGCTGTCGTCAATGTCCTCATTGTCGGCGCGCCCGAGGTGCAGCACGTCCTCAATCAATGCACGGGTCTCGCGTGGAAACTCCGTGTTCATTCGTTGCCACAAAGCCACATTGCCCGTATTGACATAGTCGTCCACCATGCGGTCGTAACGAATGATGCGCAAGTCCTTGCCAGCATTCTCCTTAATAAGGTTACGGTCAAACTGGCATGCTGCCATACAAATTGCAAGCGAGCATACCATGAGAGTGGATAATATGTAGCGTAAGCGTTTCAACTATACTGTTATTTTGTTTGCAAATATATGAAATAATATCAAAAATGCAAAGCGCTGAACCTTTTAATGCCTTTCGCGTAGTACAAAAGCAGCAGGCTTTGGTCAATACGTTCGGGCAGTCCGTGTCCGCCATCGACGGCTAACTGCAGGTTGTGTTGGCGGTCTTTTTCAAAGTCAGGCAGCATACGCCTAAACTCTCTGCGTGCCTTGTATACCGCCTTGAAGTTGGCCACATCGCCTGTAATCAAAAATTTGAAGGCCGCCACCATGTCAAGCCATTTGCGTACACGCATGACAGGCTTTAGCTCGTCGGCCGGCAAATTTTTGTAGAGCATCAGCAGATTGTTGCGGAAGTTGAGAAATGTCTTGCGCGGATTGCCCGCGGCAAGCGATGCCCCTCCCACGTGGTAGGCCACACTCTGCGGCACGCACACAATGCCTCTGCCGCGCGATCGCAGTCGCCAGCACAGGTCAATTTCCTCCATGTGGGCAAAGAAACGGCCGTCAAGTCCGCCGCTCTCCTTCCAATCCTGGCTGCGCACCATCAAGGCCGCGCCAGTGGCCCAAAGCAGGTGTGCTGTGGTGTCGTACTGCCCTTCGTCGCGTTCAACATCGGCAAATATGCGGCCGCGGCAAAATGGATAACCGTAGCGGTCCATAAATCCACCAGCAGCTCCGGCATACTCAAAGTATTGTTTGTCTTTCTGACTCAGCAGTTTGGGCTGGCAGGCAGCCACCTCAGGGTGCTGCTCCATATAGTCGAGCATGGGGCGCAACCAACCATCTGGCACCTCCACATCAGAGTTTAATAACAAGTAGTAGGGAGCTTCCACCAGGTCGAGCGCCTTGTTGTAGCCCTCGGCAAAGCCATAATTTTGCGGCAATGGCAGTAATTCAATTTCGGGAAATTCCTCCTTCAGCATATCGAGCGAGCCATCGGTCGAACCATTGTCGGCCACAATCACGCACCCCTCGTCTTTGGAGTGTTTTACAACCGAGGGTAAAAATTGGCGCATCATGTCGCGACCGTTCCAGTTAAGTATGACGATGGCTATTTTGTCAGTCTTAATCATGAGCAGATGTAGTTTGGTCCAACACTTCATTCAAGCATTCGCCGTCGGCTGTAAAATCACCCAGTTCGGCCAAAGTCACATGGTTGTCTTTGGCATGGTCGCCGGTAGCTTGCTTCACGCGTATGTAGTTGTCGGTAAAGCCCTGCATGGGTTCATTGTCGCGTGCGTGCTCCCACAGCACAGGACGTGTGGTGCCAATAAATTGGGTATAATGCGCACGTCGTTTCTCCTCCGACAGCGCAAGCAGACGCTGGCTGCGCTCGTGTTTCGTCTGTGCCGGCACAACGTAGGGTATTTCCAGTGCTTTGGTGCCTGGGCGCTCGCTGTAGCTGAACACGTGCAGTTGCGAGATGTTGAGCGACTTGATAAAGTTGTACGACTCTTCAAAACACTCGTCCGTCTCGCCGCGCATACCAACAATAACGTCCACCCCTATGAAAGCGTCGGGCATGATGTGCTTGATGCGTGCTATTTTTTGTGCAAACAGGGCCGTGTCGTAGTGGCGGTGCATCAGTTTCAGCACTGTGTCAGAGCCGCATTGTAGCGGTATGTGAAAGTGAGGCATGAAGGCGCGCGACTGTGCGCAGAACTCAATAATCTCGTCGGTGAGCAAGTTTGGCTCTATGCTCGATATACGGTAGCGCTCAATGCCCACCACCTGGTCGAGAGCTTTGATAAGTTGCAGGAAAGTTTCGCCTGTCGAGCGGCCAAAGTCGCCCGTGTTGACACCCGTCAGCACTATTTCCTTGCCTCCTTCGGCGGCCACCTGCTCGGCCTGTTTAACGAGCGATGCAATGCTGCCGTTGCGTGAGCGGCCGCGTGCAATGGGAATGGTGCAGTAGGTGCAGTAATAGTTGCAGCCGTCTTGCACTTTCAGGAAATAGCGTGTGCGGTCACCGCGTGAGCATGATGGCACAAAGGTGCGAATGTCCTTGGTAGGCACACTGATAGCCTCGTGGCAGGCGTCGCCGCCATTCAGGGCCTCCTTTTGTGCCATACGTTCCTCAATGTAACGCAGCACATCGCCTTTTTGTTCCATGCCAAGCACAAGGTCCACCCCGTCAAAGGTGGCAATTTCGTTGGCCTTGAGTTGGGCGTAGCAACCCATCACCACCACAAAGGCACCCGGGTGTTCGCGTGTAAAGCGGTGTATGGCCTGTCGGCATTTGTGGTCGGCCACATCGGTTACGGAGCAAGTGTTTACAATGCAAATGTCTGCATGTTCGCCCTTTTGTATGGTTTGCACCCCTTCGCGTTCCAGTTGGTCGCGAAGTGACGATGTTTCGGCAAAATTGAGTTTGCAGCCAAGTGTGTGGTAAGCTGCTTTCTTATTGTGTAGTGATGACATGCTATTTCAATACCTTATATGTATAGTGTGTCTGTTGGTACGAAATCGAACGTGCATTCAGGTTAGTTCACGTCAACAAATTCCGCCAACACATAATCTGTGCAAAGTTACGAAATATCGGAGAAGAAATGCCTACAAGGCTAAAACATATTAACGCACGCTTCAGAATATACAACAGTTCCGACCATGATTTGGGCGGGGATATATAAAATGCTTTCATACCGCGAAAGTATGGAAGCATCTAATTTGAGAAAAAAGCAAGTTAGAACCAATACACACCTTTCCTTTTAAGATCGTTCATAGTTTTGTACTTTTTGGGGGCTAAGGAACAAGATAAAATGTGTGCGTGAAAAGACATATAAATGATAATTTACCGATGCTTGACCGTTCATCAGCAATGGCAAAAGTTCGTCACGCTACTTAGTGAGTGAAGCGATTTCTTTTGTGAGTACAAACTGCTTATTAGCTATCTCATCTTGCAATTCTACCCATTGTTTGTAAGTCTCATTTGCACCAACAACAAGAATAGGAAATTTGCAAAGGTCATCCCTTGAAACTTCTTTGAATGTTGTACCAGTGCCCAATTGCTCTATCTGCTTGATGTGATGCTTTATGTAATAGTACAAATAGATTGAGTCCTCCATGTTCTTCGGGATAAAACTCTTAAAGCCTTGATTTGTACAAACTTCATGTTTCGCAATAGAAATAAGACCAATAGGGGCACGACTTGACATTAGTACGGAATTTATAGGAAGCATACTCGTACTACAAGAATCAAAACCTTGCTTTGTTATATTGCGTTCGCCTTGATATACAAACTTTGATTGTTGGTCGGACAAATCCTTTGGAGTTATCCAAACTATATCACCACCATAATTTGTGTCATCGCTTGTTGAAGGTGTTGCACCATTCTTTATTTCTGCAAAATCTACAAGATTTTCTACTTGCCAACCAACAGGTATCTCTCTTTTCAAGCGTTCGTTATAAACCATAGCGCCACCGCTTGATTTATACGGTTTTCCCTCCTCATTCGGAAAGTCAAACTGCACAAACCAATAGTCGTAGAGTTGTTTTGCCATAGCCTCTAAATTATCATTTGTGTGTCTTCCAATCATTCCGTATACTATATGGAAAACCAAAACGAAGAATCGAAATGAAGGAAAATATCGTAAAGGACATTGTGAATTGCATGAGGGAGCTGTTGACACAAGAGCAGTTGGAATGCTTGGGCGTTGTGGTACGCAAAGCCCTTTCAGCGTGCGAAGTGGTGGAAGTAAGTGGTGCTGAATTGCAACAGGGGAAAGATAATGCGGCCTTGTTGGACGTGTTTATTTCGGCAAAGAAGATTGAGGGGTGTTCTGAGAAAACATTGCAGTACTACAAGTCGTCTATAGAGAAGTTGGTGATGGCTGTGGGTAAGAATGTGTGTGAGACCAATACGAATGATATTCGCTGCTATCTGGCTGAATTACAGGAAAAACGCGGACTGAGCAAGGTGACAATGGACAACTTGCGACGAATATATTCCAGTTTCTTCTCGTGGCTGGAAGATGAGGACTATATCACCAAAAGTCCTGTGAGGCGCATTCACAAGGTGCGAACAGACGCGCTGGTAAAGGAAGTGCTGTCAGACGAAAACATTGAGGTGCTGCGCGACAGTTGCCACGAGTTTCGCGATATTGCCATGATCGATTTATTGTTCAGCACAGGAATGCGTGTGGGCGAGTTGGTGCGCATCAATCGGGAGGATATAGACTTACACGAACGCCAATGTGTGGTGTTTGGCAAGGGGAACAAAGAGCGTGAGGTGTACTTTAATGCGCGTGCCAAAATACACTTGAAGAAGTATTTGGAGCAACGCACAGACGATAATCCAGCTTTGTTTGTCAGCCTAAAAAGTCCTTACAACCGTCTGACTATCAATGGTGTGGAAGTGCGATTGCGCAAGTTAGGCGCGCAAGCTAACATTGCCACCAAGGTGCACCCACACAAGTTCCGTCGCACCTTGGCAACTATGGCAATAGACAAAGGCATGCCCATAGAACAGGTGCAAAAAATGTTGGGGCACGTCAAGATAGATACCACCATGCACTATGCCATGGTGAACCAAGCCAACGTAAAGATTGCGCACCGAAAGTTTATAAATTAAGTCGCTCTGTGGGTGTTTCTGCTTGATTTTGGGTAACTTTGCGCTATAATTAAAACAGTAAATGGAATAGTATGGTGAAATATAGGCTAAAAAATCTCTTGAAAGAATTCCATGCAGGAAAAAGCATTGCATCTAATTTAATTAAAGATGAAGGTGAATATCCAGTTTTTGGCGGAAATGGGCAAAGAGGATACACCGATACTTATAATCAAGGCGGTCAATATTTGATTATTGGTCGCCAAGGGGCATATTGTGGTAATGTACGATATAATATAGGGAAAGCATTTCTAACTGAGCACGCGATTGTTGGTCAAGCAAACGAGGGTAATAATGCTGTTTATTTAGCATTAAAGCTTTCTTTGATGGATTTAGGAAAGTTACAAGGACAATCGGCACAGCCGGGACTTTCAGTCGAAACATTGTCTTGTATTTCTTTGGACATTCCATCCAAAGAAATACAAGATGCAATTGCGACAATTATAGTAACACTTGACAAAAAGATTGCTCTCAATCGTCAGATAAATGATAATTTACCGAAGCTTGACCGTTCATCAGCAATGGCAAAAGTTCGTCACGCTGCTTAGTCAAAGCCATAATCTCTTGGTTGTTTTTGATTATTGCGTCAAAAATTGGGCAGAGCTTTTCTTCTAATTTGTTAGCAACATCTATATTTGGTGGAAGGACGATAGTGCTTTGCCTTAAATGGTCTTGCGTTATATGTCCCATTGTTGTCTTTCTTGCCTCTGCTATTTGCTTGAATACCCCAACATAATGTATTAGTTGGTAGAAATAGAAAGAGCGTGGATAACCATTCTTTGATGTAACCTTGAATATATGTTGGTTCAATCCGCCATTGCCATAAGCCCACAGCATTACTTCTAAAGAAGCAGACCATGAGAATAAAACATCACCATCAAATACCTTTACATCATCGGGAATATCAGCCTTTACCCATTCTGTATCAGCAGATAAACCATCGTGCATTTCTTTAATCTTGATAACAGGCAATTTGTTATTATCTGTTGGGCGGTATTTCTGACACGCCAAGCCGTTTGTGTATTCAGCTATATCCAACAACGTACCGCAATGCCACCCCTGCGGTATCTCACGCTTCAATTTCTCATTCCACACCATAGCCCCACCACTTGCTTTATACGGCTTACCCTCCTCATTCGGAAAGTCAAACTGCACAAACCAGTAGTCGTAGAGCTGCTTTGCCATCGCCTCTAAATTATCATTTATCTGCTTGTTGAGTTCTATCTTGCGGTCAAGTGCATATAATATTGAGACAACATCTTTCTGCTTTTTCATGTCAGGAAGATGTATCTCTATTTCTTCAAATATAGATTTTGGAAGTATTGGAGTTGTTGTTGAACCTGCGATTTTCTGGAAGTAAGACTTCATTGTGGACAGCAAATAATACACATACAACGGATCAATCCCATTTTTGAACTGTGTTATTGCATTTATTTGTTGATTCGTTGCACAAGTGATATTTGAATATGCAACATTTCCCATATCAGAGCCAATACACCCCACTAATACACTTTCGCCTGAGATTGTATTACTTGCAATTTCTTCAAATCCAGTTTTAGAAATGAAACGGCTATTCCTTCCCATCATACCTAATCCTTTCGCAACATCTTCAGGAGTGTAAAATGGGATAGTTCCCCAAGCGTAGTTTTCGGCTATGCTTGTAGATGGAGTTTTACCTGTAATCACCTTGCCTATATCTGCAAGTTTATATTTTTTTAGTTCCATTTTGTTTACTCTTTATCCAGTAATCCTCTTACTTCCTTATCAAAGTCAGAGTCAATGCGTTGTGTCTTATTGAAAATATCATATTCATCTTCTGCTTTCTTCTTAGCCTGTGTCGCAGAGATTTTGCCCTTATCGGGTAGAATTTTGTAGTCGTTGAACGTTAGGAACTTGTTGACACTGGCTGCGAACTGTTTCATGTTAAAAGCATTATGCCTTTCTATCTGGTTTTCGATATAGTCGAAATAAGAAGATACGGCACGCTCCAATTGTCGGATCTCCTTTTCTTGCAGATAGTTCTTGGCTATGCTGACATCCGATTTAAGAACACGCCCATTTGGTGCATTCTTCCATGTAGTCAATCCCATGTGATCTTTCGTATGGTCTGCCTTTGAATAGATAATCTCCGCAGCAGTCTGCCCAGTGATGGCATAGTGAAAGCGGTTTTGTATCATCGCATAGAAATCACGTGTAGTCTGTGAGTTCTTGTCATAGTCGGTGCTACATTCAGCGTAGATGTCTGTTATTTGTTGCCAGATACGACGTTCACTCGCACGGATAGAACGTACACGCTCAAGCAATTCGCGGAAGTAGTCCTTACCAAACACAGCCGTTCCCTGCTTCAAACGTTCGTCGTCCATGGCAAAGCCTTTCTTGATGTACTCACTTAAAATTTTAGTGGCCCATTGACGAAATTTAGTGGCTTTGAGAGAATTAACGCGATAACCCACTGCAATAATCATGTCAAGATGATAGAAGTCAACCAACTCCTTAACTTCACCACGAATTCCTCTATTTACGACAGTTGCAATTTTTGCAACAGTCGTATATTGTTGGAGTTCCCCCGTTTTGTAAATGTTTGATATATGTCGGCTTATGCCAGATTTGTCAACTCCAAAGAGTTGCGCCATAGCCTTTTGCGTACACCAAAGCGTTTCGTCCCTAATGACCACTTGCACCTTTCCATCAGCTTCGGGCATGGTGTATAATAGGAACTGAATTTCGTTACTCATTGTCTTTCCCCACGTTTTCATTAAACTTCAAGCTTTGCAGTTGCGCCAATATCTCCTTTTCCAACCGATGACTCTCTTCAAACTGTTCGGTAAGCGTCTGCTGGAAGTTTGCCATTCGTTGGTTAAACTCTTCCTCTGTGATGTCCACATAGTCAATCTTGATGTCGAAGTACTGACCAGCAGAGAGACTGTAGCCTTTCTCTTTAATTTCATCGTAAGTGACAGCCACCGAGAAGTCATCAACAGCCTCGCAGTTGCGGAAAGTAGTGACAATCTTTTCCACCTCAAAGTCGCGCAAACGGCTCTTCTTGTTGTTGCCCTCTTTGTATTCCTCACCCAACTTGCTGGCATCGATGAGAATCACCTTGTCTGCCTGAGCCGACTTGTCGAAGAAAAGCACAGAAACATTGGTGCCAGTAGTGGCAAACACATTGCTTGGCATAGAAACTACACCATATATCCAATGTTCGTCAACAATACGCTGCAAAATCTTTTTCTCCACACCACTCTTGGCTGTGATAAATCCTGTAGGAATAACAATAGCCCCCTTTCCGTTTGGCTTCAGCGAATTGAGCACATGTTGAATGAAGCATGTGTAGATAGCCATCTTCGGCTTCATCGGGTCAATCTTCTTCACCGCGTTGGGTACACCTGCCCAAAAGCGAATAGAATCATTGGCAAGCGTATCACGATATTCAGGAAAATCAAGTTTGAAAGGCGGATTGCTTACTACAAAGTCAAACTTCTTCAGTGTACCGTTGCTCTCCTTGTGCGAAGGCTCGGTGAGCGTGTTGCCTTGCACCACATTCTGCAATGAAGATGCAAAGTTGTTCAAAATCAGATTGAGGCGAAGCATTTCGCTCGATTTTTCAGAAATATCCTGACTATAGATGCTGCAACGCTCCTCGCCAATCTGGTGAGCCAATGCCATGAGCAAAGTACCTGTACCAGCCGATGGGTCGTAGCAAGTAACACCGCGAAGGTTTGCACCGTCGCCCACCAACAAGCGCGCCATTACTTGAGCAATAGCACGCGGTGTGTAGTATTCTGCATACTTGCCACCACCAGCGTTGTTGAAACCTTTGAGCAAGTGCTCGAAGATACGTGAGAAGAAGTCGTACTTCTCGTCGAACACCCCCTCAAAGTTGAACGAGGCCACGTTGCTCATGAGCGAACGTGCGAACTCGTCACGCTTCTGCGTGTCGGTCACATAATTCGTTATAGTGTTGAATATGTTCACCTTGCTCTTGCCCGAAGTCACGACAGAGAAGTTCTGTGCGTTGAGGTTGGCAATGTCCACCAAAGTTTGGTCGAGCAAGGTAGAGAAATCACCTTGTGAAGACGCATTGTAAAGGTGCGACAACGTGTGTTCAGGTCGCATCTTAGGTACAGAAGCAGGCAGATAGCTGAAAAGGTCTTCCACCTCCTCATCGGTAAACTTGTCGTACTCCTCGTCCCATTTCTCAGCATTACGCAAACGTTCACCATATTCCTCATCGCGTTTGGCTTCATAGCCAAACTTGTCGTTGAAGAACTTGTAAAGAAACATTTCGGTCACAATGCGGTATTCGCTGCCAGTGCCAGCCAAGCCAAAGGCATTGGTGGTGCCCTTCAGTGAATCGATGAGGGCAATGGTAGCCTCAGATATGTTGATGCTTTCGTTCATTTCAAATTAGGGGTTGTTGTATTGTTGTAAGTATTCAGCGGTGATGAGATTGTTGATGTACTTGCGATCCTTCAAGTCGGCACGGATCTTCATGTTGCGCAACTCTTGACCGATGATAGCCAACACATCTTGTTTGAAACTATCCTCATTGTCGAGCATGTGAATGTTGAGGAACAAGCGGTGGTCAATGTCCTGCTTCATCTTGCTCAGGTTTTCGGCTATCTCATATTCCTCAGCCGATATGATAGGGCGGTCGGGCCGTGTAGTATTCGCTTCACGAATGCGCTTGTGAATGCGCACGAAACGCTCGTCCTTTTGGTACTTCTTCTTCAAGATCTCGTTACGCTGGTTGATTTCGCGAATTTTCTTCATCACCTCTTCCATGTAGTCAATGCTCTCTTTAGCATCTTGCGTGTCCTTGGGAATGAAGCCCTTTTTGCGGAAGTATTCGCGGAATTCGTCAGAAAGCAGCACGTATTTCTCTTCCTTCTGGTCGAAGTTGCGTTCAAACTCGCGCTGCACACGTTCGCAGCGGTCGCGAATGTCGTTGACCAAAATGCGCAACTCTTCAGGTACGCCACGCTTGAACTCAAACTCCATTTCTGACAGCGCCACATTGATGATGCCCGAAACGTCCGCCTTATGCTCCGTGTTGCTGAGCAAGTTGATACGCTCAATGCGGTGCGTTACCTCCGTCATCATCGTGGAGAAAGCCATCGTTGGCAATGAAGCCAATTTTTCTTTTGTCTCCTCGTCACCCAAAGCACGTGCTTGATTGATAACCGCTTTGGCGTCAGCCAAAGAGTTACGCAATTCATAGAGCGTTTCCTTTGAATCAATATAGTCCAACTGCTTGCGGAACTCCTCCATGTTGTCGGTAGAGAAGTTGAAGAGCAAACTCTTTACCTGTTTTACCTTCTCAGCCACCTCTTCAGGTGTAACCAAAATGTCCTCGGCAATGTGCTGACCTTCCAAAGGTATGCCGTCACTGTCAGTAGTACGGTTCAGCTCGCGCAAGTAGCGATTGTTGGTCTGGTCAAAGTTCTCTTTAATGTTGACAAAGTCAACCACGTAGCCATATTGGAAGTCCTTGTAAGGACGGTTGACACGTGTTAAAGCTTGCAAAAGGTCATGCCCGTCGAGCGAACGACCAAGGTAGAGTTTCTTCAAACGTGGAGCGTCAAAGCCAGTAAGGAGCATTTTGTTGACAATAAGCACATCCACATTCATGAGTTTTTTGAACTCTTCGATGTACTCTTTTCGTTCCAACTTATCGCCCTCGTCATGCAAAATCAAAGAAGCTTTGAGCGGTTTCAGTTGGTGACCATACCCAATCATAGGGTCAGCTGCCGTTTGAAGGAGTTGCTCCTCTTTCTTGCTTTCGATATGTTGGGCAAAGCCAAAACGTTGCTGCCAAAGTTCAAAGAGCTTGCGCGCCTGAGGGTTGGTCTTGCACACAATCATAGCTCCCACCGTATCATCGTCTTGCTGCAAACGGAACTTGCGAAAGTCGGCAATGATGTAGTCAAGCAGAGCGTTCAAGTAACTTTCGTGTTCAATAATTTTGTTACGATCAATATCGCTCTTCTTGACTTCGGTCTGTCCGGCGAGTTTGTCCAAGATATTCTCAATCTTCTCTTTGTAAACCGTTTCGATCGGTTCACGCATGAGTTTGCAGGTGTAGCCGTCGGCTATTGACTTGTCGTAGTAGTAAGTGTGGATATAGTCGCCAAACACACGCCAAGATTCACGTTCCTCTTTCAACAAAGGTGTACCTGTAAGGGCTATTTTGATAGCATTCTTGTCCGCTTCGAGTAAATTTGCCAGAAAGCTACCCTTAGGATTGTAACCACGGTGTGCTTCGTCAATGAAGAAAATGCGCTGCATTTGCGTGCTGTAACAATCGTTCAACTGTACCTGTTTTTTATCCTCTTTGAACTTCTGAATGTTCACCACCATGATTTCCAACTTCCCCGCACTGTTGTTGGTAAGAGAGTTGCTGGCTATGTCGGCCATCAGTTCATCACGGCTCTTGGCATTGTGTACCACAAGACCGCGAGCTGCGAACTCATCAGACGCCTGTTCCATGAGGTCGATGCGGTCGACAATGAAGTAGAACTTTGCCACCACGTTTTGTTTGGCAAAGTAGTCTGTCAGACTGCGCACCGAATAATAAGCCAAGGCAGTCTTACCACTACCTTGTGTGTGCCAGATGATGCCACTCTTGATGCCACGCCCCAACGTGCGACGAATGGCATACGAAGCAAAGAGTTGCTGATAGCGCATGACGTGTTTTTGAAGTACAGTGCCCATTGTGCCATCTTCCAATTCCACTTTCTTTTCCACATAAGCAAACCCGTAGCGAAGTAAGAACAAAATGCGCTCTTTGCTCAGCATGGAAGTGATAATACGGTTCGTCGGAGTGTCAACCTGTTTGTTTGTATGATATTCGTTCAGGTTTTTGATAACAATACAGTTGCGGTGTTTGAGAACCTTGTTCTCAATGTCATCAGTTATGGGTAGATATGGATATTGTGATACAAACTTCTTATCCTCTTCACGGAACACGTTGAAGAAAGCCTTTGACAAAGATGCGCAGCAATAGAATGCACCCTGAATGGGCACGCGGCTGATGTTGTCATATTCTTGATTGTTGGAGAATATCATCAGTTGCGTGATATTGAAGAAACTGCGGAAGCACTTCTTACTCATGCGCACATTGATGCGATCACGTTCAGCCAATATACCCTCGTGGTTATTGGGTTTCTTCACTTCAATAAAAGCCAACGGCATGCCGTTGATAAAACAAGTGATATCAGGGCGGAATTCATCATCAGTTTCATCATTGTGACAAGTAAATTCAGTGGTTACGTGCCATTCATTGTTTTCTGGAACTTCAAAATCAATCAGCTTGATGCCACAGTTAGAGGATAATAGGGCATAGAACTCACGTCCCAAATCTTCATTGTTTGAGATATTTACAATTTTAGAAAAGAGTGTTGAGATTTCCTCTCCCGAAGCGTTGGGATTGATATGCTTCACAGATCGCAAGAATACATCAGGCAAAATGTTCGTCTTGCGGTCGTAAACCATAATATCATTATCGTCCAAGTAGGTATATCCTAATTTGCATAAATGTAAAGCAGCAGGTACTTGAACTCTTGTGTTTTCATTGAAGTCACTCATACATGAAAGAATGATTAGCCGTGAATGTACTGAATGTGTAATGGTACAAATTTAATGAAATATATTCTTATATGGGCAAACTTTAGTGATTTTGTGTGTGGGGGGGACGTGCTACATAATCTTTGCCATCTGAGGTAATCCCCCTCCCCAAAAAAATACGTGTTTCCGCTGAATATTTATTGCTGAGTTCGTGCTATACAGAGAAAAAACGCAATTTTGTCTACACTCTGCACTATTGTTTGTAATGCAATGAAAATCAGATAATTAGGCGTGTAGACACCGTCTGCACTTGTCTACACTTGTCTGCACTGTCTGCACTTTGATGCGAGCCTTTATGCAAGCATGGTGAAATGGGTACAGGATAGCCGCAAGCATTGTTATGGGAGGGCGAAAATACAGTTATGGGAGTTAGAAAGAATGCTTGCTCCGTTTGAAAAATCTCTCCCCCTATGCCTGTTCGTGTATCAGTTTGTGAACGAATGAAGGGGGGGGGCAAGCAGTGTATTTGAACGTAGATGGTGGCATGGGAACCAGGTGCGTGCAGATGCCAGTGCAGACGGAGTGTAGATGTGTATACACTGCTTAAGTGATTGATTATCAGTGTAGAAAAAGCAAAAAGTGCAGAGTGCAGACACTTTTTACATAATTAAAAATATGGCGTGCATAGAACGTGTGCAGACAAGTGCACACGCTTGTTTGCACTTAGTGCAGATGGGGCATGACACCACAATTACTAATACCTTTACAAGTTGTTTGCGAGATTATTCAGCTTTGTTAATCCCTTGGGCTTGCCAATGCCTTTATATTGTTTTCTTCTCAAATCCTCAATTAAATCGTTCACAATATATGTATCACTCATCAGATGCAAGCCGAGTTCTTTGTCGTGAAGCATGTTGCTTTTGATGGCAATTTTGAACGCTCCTAAGTGTAAGACCTGGAATTTGCGGGTGGCGACGTAAGAAGGCATGAGACAGCAGCTGCGACAGCCGTGTGCGCAAGGATTTTTCACAAAATGCGCATAATTCTTGTTTGTGTGCAAAATTGTTTGTACTTTTGCCGACGTTTAGAACAAGAAAAAGGAAAATAATGAAAAAATCAATCCTTACAGCTGCGCTTGCATTGAGCGCCGCCACAGCAGCTCAGGCTGGTGGCTATCTGACAAACACCAACCAGAGTGTGAGCTTTCTCCGCAATCCGGCACGCGATGCCGCCATTGCCATAGACGGTGCTTATGCCAATCCCGCAGGTTTGGGATTTATGTCGACCGGCTGGCATTTGGGCTTTGACCTGCAGAGTGCCTACCAAACACGTAGCGACAATACATACTTTGCGCCATTTGCCCTTGGCACCGTAAACGGTGTGGCCAATGGTCGTGACGGTTTTAAGAAATTTGAGGGTAAGGCCAAGGCGCCTGTAATCCCTTCGTTCGATTTGGCCCGTGTGGGCGAAAAGTGGTTCGCGTCATTCCACTTTGGCATTACTGGTGGCGGTGGCAAGTGTAAGTTTGCCGATGGTTTGCCTTCATTTGAGAGCCAAGTGGCCATGTTGCCCGTTTTGATTGGCGCTGTAACTCAAAACCCCAATACTGTCACAGGTTATAGAATGGACACCCACATGCAAGGACGCCAGTATTACTTTGGTGGCCAGTTTGGTGTGGGTTACAAAATCACTCCCAACTTTAACGTAAGCGTGGGTGGACGTGTGGTCTATGCACAGTGTAACTATTATGGCTATGTGCGTAACATCAGTGTGAATGTGGCGGGTCTGGGTGTAGTACCTGCAACCAAGTTCTTTGAATCTCAGAATATGCCCGACTTTGCATCGGTTGTGTCGGACAAGGAACTTAACTGCGACCAGAGCGGTTGGGGATTTACCCCCATCATCAGTGCCGACTACAAGGTGGGCAAGGTAAACCTCTCGGCACGTTACGAATTTAAGACAAAGTTGCGCCTTAAAAATCAAACGGGTATGAACACCAGCGGCCTTGACGAGTATGACGACGGGGTCAAGGTAAAGGCTGACATTCCGGCCATACTGGCATTGGGCGCACGCTACGAAGTGCTTGACAACTTGCGATTGAACGCAGGCTTCCATTATTACTTTGACAAACAAGCTACACAACACAACAACAGACACAACTCTCTGAAAAAGGGTGGTTGGGAATTGCTGGCCGGTGCCGAGGTAGATGTGGCACCCCGCTGGACAGTGAGTGCCGGTTGGCAAACAACCAACTATGGCCTTGGCGATAACAGCCAATTTATCAGCGACATGAGTTTTGTAACCAACTCTAACTCATTGGGTATTGGTGCCCGTTTCCAACTGCGCAAAAAGGTGGCTCTGAATATTGCCTACTTCAAGACCTTCTACAAGCATTACGAACGTCAGCACAGTGACTTCTATAACATCAAGGGTAATTTTGGCAAAATGCTTCAGCCCATGGGCGCCCAGTTGAATGCCGCAGCTACGCAAATTGGTACAGCGTTGGCTAACCCGCAGTTGCCTGCTGAGCAGCGAGCTGCATATCAGGCCCGACTGGGACAAATACAGACAGAGGCTGTAGCTTTGCAGAACATTCAGACGGGGTTGGCGACTTACAGCACGGTAGGCTCTGACAACTTCCACCGCAGCAACGATGTGTTCGGTTTGGGACTCGAAATCGATTTCTAATACGGCACATATATTTCTATACAAGTTTCGGATTTAATCAAGGTTTGACTTTAGGTCAGTTTTGATTGAATCCGAAACTTTTGTTTTTGGGGAGAGAAAGAGGTCAGTCGGCAGAAATAGCGTCTTGTGTCGAACTGTTCCACTGTGCTGGCAGGTGGTCGATGGCGATGTGGCGCACCTCGGCATTCTGCATGCGTGGAATGTCGCGTATTTCGCAGTGGGCAAAGGCCGCCTGTATGGTGCGGTTGAACAAACCGTGGCCTATGGCCAACACCGACTGATTGTGATACACCTTATATATATAGGTGATAAAACGCTTGGCACGCTCAAACATGGCTTGCACGCTTTCGGCATCGTCGGGCATCTGGCTGCTGCGGGCTATGGTGATGGGTGTGCCTGTAAAACTCCCCCAATCGCGCTCGCGCAGCAAGGGGCAGGGGCTGAGCGGCAGATGCAATCCGTCATTGATGATGTTGGCCGTGTCGAGCGCGCGTTGCAGGTCGCTCGTCAGCATGACATCGAAAGCAGTGTGTGCGGCAACCAACTTGTCGCGCAGTTCGGCAGCCTGCTCGCGTCCGCGTGCAGTAAGGTGGCCGGGCATGAGCCCTTGAAGTATTTGGGCCACGTTCTCTTCGGTTTCGCCGTGGCGTGCTAAATATAAATGTGTCATTCGCTTGGCTTTGAATGCTGCAAATTTACAAATAACTCCGTAATGCTGAATAATATGACTATTTGTAATTATTGTAATGAATTAAAGACTTTTGTGTGCGGATAAGTATGTATAAAATGGCAAAACGAAAACAATAAAGCTTTTTTGTAAGAAAAATGTTCGTAGTGGTATTGGTATTTGCTCGAAATGTTATATATTTGCACCCGAATTAAGGATTCAAACACAAAGCAGCGATGCAAACAACAATAGAATTTACAAAAATGCATGGTGCGGGTAACGACTATATATATGTCAATACCCTGAAATACCCGATTGACAATCCCGAGCTTCTGTCGAAGCTGTGGAGCGACCGCCATAAAGGAATAGGTGGCGACGGCCTGGTGCTGATAGGCAAGGGGGCAGCGGGTGCCGACTTTTCGATGCGCATATTCAACAACGATGGGTCGGAGGCACGCATGTGTGGAAATGCGTCGCGCTGTATTGGCAAGTACCTTTATGAATATGGTTTGACAAACAAAACAGAAATCCGTTTGTCGACCCTGTCGGGCATAAAGGTGCTCAAACTGCATGTTGATTACTCGAACCACGTAGACAGTGTGACGGTTGATATGGAAGAACCCCGTTTGGCCGTACCCACACAGTTGGCCACTCGCGACGGCTCGATGACAGAGGGCACGGTGACAGCCACAGATGGTAAAACCTATGTGGGCACTTTTGTGTCGATGGGAAATCCGCACTTCGTGGTGTTTGTCGACGATGTCGAAAATTTTGACGTGGCCGGAGTAGGGCCAACGTTGGAGTTTGCTCCCATATTTCCCGAACGCTGTAACATAGAGTTTGCTACGGTGCGCCCCGATGGCAGCATACGTATGCGTGTGTGGGAACGCGGTTCGGGCATAACCATGGCATGTGGCACAGGAGCCTGTGCTACGGCAGTGGCGGCAGCACTGACGCACCGTGCCTTGCGACATAGCCATATTGTAATGGACGGCGGCACACTGAGCATTGAATGGCGAGAGTCCGACGGCCGGGTGCTGATGACTGGACCAGCTGCCAAAGTGTTTGACGGAAAAATTGACTTGCCATAATGGAATAATAGCCTCTCCCTTCTCCCTCTCACAAAAACGAGCGGGTGGGGAGAGGCAACTTTTTAAGGGTGGTGTGGGTTGTACCTGCGCAAATATTTGACAACATTACTATAATATGACTACGATAAACGAGAATTTCTTAAAACTGCAAAAGAACTATCTTTTTGCTGATATAGCCCAAAAGGTGGCCGCCTATAAGGAAGCGCACCCCGAGGCAGACATTATACGCTTGGGCATAGGCGATGTGACACGTCCGCTGGCTCCGGCCGTAATCAAGGCGTTGCACAAGGCTGTAGACGAGATGGGCTGTGCCGACACCTTTAGAGGTTATGGCCCGGAACATGGCTACGAATTTTTGCGTCAGGCCATTGTAGAAAATGATTTCGCACCGCGTGGCATAAGCATCGATAAGGACGAAATATTCATTAACGATGGTGCCAAGAGCGACACGGGAAACTTTGGCGACATACTTGGCACAGACAACAGCATCTGCGTAACAGACCCTATCTATCCCGTATATATAGACTCAAATGTGATGGGTGGCCGTGCCGGTGACATCGTAAATGGTTCGTGGAGCAAGATAACTTATTGCCCCTGTAATGAGGCCAATGGCTTTGTGCCGCAACTGCCCGACCATGCCACAGACATGATTTACCTGTGCTACCCCAACAACCCGACAGGCACGACACTCAGTCGTGAAGAATTGGAAAAGTGGGTGGCCTATGCACTGAAGCACAACAGTCTGCTGCTGTACGATGCCGCTTATGAGGCATACATCACACGCGAAGGCGTGCCCCATTCTATTTATGAAATAGAGGGTGCCAAGAAGTGTGCTGTGGAGTTCCACTCATATTCAAAGACGGCAGGCTTCACAGGCTTGCGTTGCGGTTACACCGTTGTGCCCAAAGAACTCGTGTTCAAAAGCAAGCGTGGTGAAGACGTGCAGCTTAATCAACTTTGGAACCGCCGTCAGTGCACCAAATTTAATGGTACAGCCTACATCGTGCAGCGCGCGGCCGAGGCCATTTATAGTGAAGAGGGCAAGCGCGAGGTGCGCGAAACTATCGACTATTATATGACTAATGCACGCATCATGCGCGAGGCATTGACCGAGGTGGGCTTGAAAGTGTACGGCGGGGTAGACGCGCCCTACATTTGGCTGAAAACACCTGAGGGTGTGGGCAGTTGGGAGTTCTTTGAACAGCTGCTCACCCAAATCAATGTGGTAAGCACGCCAGGCGTGGGCTTTGGCCCTGCGGGTGAAGGCTTTATCCGTTTGACGGCATTTGGCAAACGCGAGGACTGCGAGGAAGCCATGCGCCGACTGAAGAACTGGTTGAAGTAATCAGTCAATGATTGAAACATTTTGTGAGGCATTTCGGGGTTTTGTAGGTTTTATTACTTAACTTTGTGGCAATAAGGCTGCGGTCGGTAAAAATGTGTGCACTTTTTATGCGACTCAAGCTTTGAACTTTCAGTGTTTCAATTCTTACAAATAGCATACATCAATAACAGAATCGCACAAAAGCAAACATAATCACTAAACCACAACAAAATGAGTAACCTTCGTTTCAAAGTCGTGGAAGAGGCGTTTAAGAAGCGCCCTCTCGAAGTTAAGGCGCCAGCTGAGCGCCCGTCTGAATACTTTGGCAAGTATGTGTTCAACCAGGAAAAGATGTTCAAGTATCTGCCGTTGAATACCTACCAGCAGCTTCGTGAAGTAATAGAAAAAGGCACGCCGCTGCCATTGTCTGTAGCCAACGATGTGGCTAAAGGCATGAAGCAATGGGCCATCGAAATGGGTGTGACACACTGCACACACTGGTTCCAGCCTTTGACCGAAGGTACTGCTGAGAAGCATGATGCCTTTGTGGAGCATGACTTCAAAGGTGGCATGGTAGAGGATTTCTCGGGTAAGGAACTTGTACAGCAAGAGCCCGATGCCTCATCGTTCCCTAATGGTGGTATCCGTTCAACTTTCGAAGCCCGTGGTTATTCGGCTTGGGACCCTGCTTCGCCTGTGTTTATTGTAGGCGACACGCTGATGATTCCAACCATCTTTGTAAGTTACACTGGTGAGGCCCTTGACTATAAGGCACCGCTCAAAAAGGCACTTGCTGCTGTAGACAAGGCTGCAACGGCTGTATGTCACTATTTTGACCCCAATGTGACCCGCGTAACGGCTAACTTGGGTTGGGAACAGGAGTATTTCTTGGTTGACGAGGGCTTGTATGCCGCACGTCCTGATTTGCTGCTCACAGGACGCACCTTGATGGGACATGATTCTGCCAAGAACCAGCAGATGGACGACCACTACTTTGGTGCTATTCCTGAACGTGTGCAGGAGTTTATGCGCGACCTCGAAATTCAGGCTCTCGAACTCGGCATTCCGTGCAAGACCCGTCACAACGAGGTAGCCCCCAACCAGTTTGAGTTGGCACCGATCTTTGAAGAGTGTAACTTGGCTGTTGACCATAACATGCTCATCATGTCGTTGATGCGCAAGATTGCTCGCAAGCATGGTTTCCGCTGCTTGTTGCACGAAAAACCTTTTGCTGGCATCAATGGCTCGGGCAAGCACAACAACTGGAGTTTGACCACCGACACCGGCGCATTGCTGCATGGACCTGGCAAGACGCCTGAGGACAACTTGCGTTTCCTCGTGTTTGTAGTTGAAACCTTGATGGGTGTGTACAAGCACAATGGTTTGCTCAAAGCCTCTATCATGAGTGCTACCAATGCTCACCGCCTTGGTGCAAATGAGGCACCTCCCGCAATTATCTCAAGCTTCCTTGGCAAGCAACTCAGCGAGTTCTTGTCAAAGGTGGAGAACTCTACAAAGGACGAACTCTTTACGCTTGAAGGCAAGCATGGCGTACAACTTGATATTCCGCAAATTCCGGAGTTGATGGTTGACAATACCGACCGTAACCGTACTTCGCCTTTCGCCTTTACGGGTAACCGCTTTGAGTTCCGTGCAGTAGGTTCTATTGCCAACTGTGCCAGCGCAATGATTGTGTTGAACACAGCTGTGGCTGAGGCTCTCACCGACTTTAAGACACGTGTAGATGCGCTCATGGCCAAGGGCGAAGGCAAAATTACTGCCATACTCGAAGTGTTGCGCGAAGATATCAAGACTTGCAAGCCTATTCATTTTGATGGCAATGGCTATAGCGATGAGTGGAAGGCTGAGGCTGCACGCCGTGGCTTGGACTGCGAGACAAGTTGCCCCGTAATCTTTGACCGTTACCTTGACGATGCTACCATCAAGATGTTTGAGAGCATGAACGTGATGACTAAGCCCGAACTTGAAGCTCGTAACGAAATCAAGTGGGAAACTTATCAGAAGAAGATACAGATTGAGGCACGTGTGCTCGGCGACCTTTGCATGAACCATATCATTCCTGTGGCTACGAAGTATCAGAGCGAACTGGTAGACAATGTGCATAAGATACAGGAGGCTTTTGCCGACCCCGCAAAGGTGAAGGATCTGACCTCGTATAACATCGACTTGATTGAGAAAATCAACAAGCACGTTAGTTTCGTAGCTGAAAATGTGGAGGCTATGGTTGAAAAGCGCAAGGTGGTGAACAAAATTACCGATATACGCACGTTGGCTGTAGCATATCATGACGAGATTGCACCTTACTTTGATGCTATCCGTTACCACATTGACAAGCTCGAACTCATTGTTGAGGACGAGATGTGGACACTGCCTAAATATCGTGAACTCCTTTTCATTCGATAATGAAGCGGTAGACTAAACAACTGATAGTTGAACAAGACCCGGAACGGTTGCCCTTGATAGGGGCGTCGCTCCGGGTTTTGCTGTAATTGCCAGTGGCTTGAATGGTCGCTCGTTGGGTGTCTGAGAATGGTAGATCGGTTAGGAAATAAGCATATTTATGCCGATGTTGTAAAAAATCTCGGATAATTGTTTGCATTTTGTAATTTATTTATAACTTTGCCATCACAAAACGAAATAACATGACTTATACATCTTACTTCCGACTTTGCAACGTGCTTAGCTTGCGTACATTGGGTACGCGGGAGTGAGAGTTATGGGTATAACCATGGTGCATGGATACGGCGCCGCCAAAAAATACTTGGTGTTGTATCATAGCCTAAAAACCAAACAAGAGCCTCACTACCGCAGCAAGCAGAAGTGAGGCTCTTGCAATATATACACTTGAATAATAAAGAACAAAAATCATAATACAATGAGTGACAGACTTTACATTTTTGACACAACGTTGCGTGATGGCGAGCAGGTGCCTGGTTGCCAGCTTAACACGGTAGAGAAGATACAGGTGGCCAAACAACTTGAACAACTCGGCGTCGACGTGATAGAGGCCGGTTTCCCTATTTCAAGTCCGGGCGACTTTAACTCGGTTATTGAAATATCGAAGGCTGTAACATGGCCTACTATTTGTGCATTGACCCGAGCCGTTGAAAAAGACATTGACTGTGCAGCAGAGGCACTGAAGTATGCCAAGCACAAGCGTATTCACACAGGCATCGGTACGAGCGACAGCCACATTAAATACAAATTCAATTCGACGCGCGAGGAAATTATTGAGCGTGCAGTTGCTGCTGTAAAATATGCCAAACGTTATGTTGAGGACGTGGAGTTCTATGCGGAAGACGCAGGCCGTACTGACAATGAATATTTGGCAAGGGTGGTAGAAGCCGTGATTAAGGCGGGTGCCACTGTGGTGAACATTCCTGATACAACGGGCTATTGTCTGCCCCATGAGTATGGCGACAAAATCAAGTATTTGATGGAGCACGTAGACGGTGTGGACAAAGCCATACTGTCAACACACTGCCACAACGATTTGGGCATGGCCACAGCTTGTACGCTCGAGGGTGTGTTGAACGGTGCCCGACAGGTGGAGGTGACCATCAATGGTATAGGCGAACGTGCCGGCAATACGGCCGAGGAAGAAATAGCCATGATACTGAAGTGTCACCATCTTGATATCCAAACCAATATCAACACACAGAAGATTGCTGCCACCTCGCGCATGGTGAGCTCACTCATGAATATGCCGGTGCAGCCCAATAAGGCTATTGTAGGCCGCAATGCTTTTGCACACTCAAGTGGCATACATCAGGACGGCGTACTGAAGAATGTTGAGACCTACGAGATTATCAATCCTAAAGATGTGGGTATTGACGATAATTCTATCATCTTGACAGCACGTTCTGGTCATGCCGCACTCAAGCACCGCCTTGAAGTGCTTGGCGTAGAGGTGGACGACGAGAAGCTGAACGACATTTATCAGCGTTTCTTGGCTTTGGCCGACAAGAAGAAAGAGGTGACCGATGATGACATCTTGGTGTTGGCAGGTGCAGAGCGCTCAGCCTCGCACAGCATCAAGCTGGACTATCTGCAGGTGACAAGCGGACACGGTGTGCGTCCTGTGGCAGCTATCATACTTGATATTGCTGGTGAGAAGTTTAATGCCGCAGCCGAAGGCAATGGCCCTGTTGATGCCGCCATCAATGCAGTTAAAAACATTATCAAGCGCAAAATGACGCTGAAGGAGTTCACTATTCAAGCTATCAACAAGGGCTCCGACGATGTGGGCAAGGTGCACATGCAGGTTGAATATGATGGCGCCATCTATTATGGCTTTGGCGCTAACACCGATATTGTGACAGCAAGTGTTGAGGCTTATATTGACGCTATCAACAATTTCAGAAAGTAATTCGTAACTCAAGGACAAGCACATGAATACGCTTTTTGACAAAATATGGGACGCCCATGTGGTGCAGCATGTGGCTGATGGTCCCGACCAATTATACATTGACCGCCTTTATGCACATGAGGTGACAAGCCCGCAAGCTTTTGCCGGACTTAAAAAGAGGGGCATAGGTTGTTTCCGTCCAGACCATATATATTGTATGCCAGACCACAACACGCCCACGCATGACCAGGATAAATCAATAGCCGACCCCGTGTCGCGCAAGCAGGTTGACACGTTGACACAAAATGCCAAGGATTTTGGGCTGACCTATTGGGGCATGATGCACCCGAACAATGGCATCATACACGTGGTAGGGCCTGAACAAGGCTTGTCATTGCCCGGTATGACCATTGTGTGTGGCGACTCGCACACTTCGACCCACGGAGCAGTTGGGGCCATAGCTTTTGGCATTGGTACGTCGGAGGTGGAAATGGTGATGGCATCGCAGTGCATACTGCAAGCCAAACCAAAGTCGATGCGCATCAATGTGGAGGGCAAACTTGGTAAGGGAGTGACGGCTAAAGACGTTGCACTATACCTGATGAGCAAGCTTACAACAAGTGGTGCCACGGGATATTTCGTAGAGTATGCCGGTTCGGCTATTCGCTCCTTGAGCATGGAAGGACGTCTGACGCTTTGCAACTTGTCGATAGAAATGGGAGCCCGTGGTGGATTTGTAGCTCCCGACGAGGTGACGTTCGCCTATTTGAAGGGCAAGTCCTATGCGCCTAAAGATGAGGCTTGGGACGAGGCTGTGGCGCGCTGGAAACAGTTGAAAAGCGATGATAATGCCATATTTGACAAAGAGGTGACATTTGATGCTGCCGACATTGAACCCATGATAACCTATGGCACCAATCCGGGTATGGGCATAGGCATAACGCACACGATACCTGCTGCGCAAAATTCATCGGACGAGAAAGCTTTGGCTTATATGCAGTTTGCTGCAGGCGACAAAATGATAGGCAAACTGGTAGATTATGTTTTTCTCGGGGCTTGTACCAATGGTCGCATCGAGGACTTCCGTGCATTTGCCGCAATAGCCAAAGGACGCCACAAGGCACCTAATGTAACGGCCTGGCTTGTGCCAGGGTCGTGGCCTGTGATGCGCCAGATTGAAGCAGAGGGCATTGATAAAGTTTTGCGTGAGGCTGGTTTTGAAATACGTCAGCCTGGTTGTTCTGCTTGTTTGGCCATGAATGACGACAAGGTGCCAGCTGGCAAGTTGTGTGTGTCAACCTCCAACCGCAATTTTGAGGGGCGTCAGGGGCCTGGGGCCCGTACTTGCCTGGCATCGCCAATGGTGGCTGCTGCGGCTGCTGTGACGGGTGTGATAACTGATCCGCGAACCTTAATGTAAGCACTTAGCGTATGAAACGTAAATTCAATATCATAGAGAGCACTTGCGTGCCTCTTCCGCTTGAAAATATAGATACCGACCAGATTATTCCTGCTCGCTTCCTAAAGGCTACCGACAAGGAGGGGTTCGGCGATAATTTGTTCCGTGATTGGCGTTACAATCCTGATGGCAGTAAAAAGAATTTTGTACTGAACGACCCTGAGTATTCGGGCGAGGTGTTGGTGGCTGGCAAAAACTTTGGTTGCGGGTCGAGTCGCGAACATGCTGCATGGGCCATAGCCGGTTATGGCTTCCGCGTTGTGGTGAGTTCATTCTTTGCCGACATACACAAGCAGAATGAGTTGAACAATTTTGTGTTGCCGGTGGTGGTAAGTGAGCCTTTCTTGCAACAATTATTCAAGAGCATTGAGGCCGACCATCAAACCAAGGTGAAGGTGGACCTGCCCAACCAAACCATTACCAACGAGGCTACAGGCGAAAGCGAGCATTTTGATATAAATGGCTACAAAAAGTATTGCCTCGAAAATGCACTTGACGATATAGACTTTTTACTTGAAAACAAATCAAAAATAGAGCAATATGAAACTGAACATAGCTGTATTGGCCGGTGATGGTATAGGGCCCGAAATCTCAGCACAAGGTGTGGCTGTGATGCAGGCCGTGTGTCAGAAGTTCGGACACGAAGCCACATTTACGCCAGCCTTGGTTGGTGCTGCGGCAATTGACGCAGTGGGAGACCCTTTCCCCGAGGATACTTATGAAATTTGCAAACAGGCTGATGCCGTACTCTTCTCATCAGTAGGCGATCCCAAGTTTGACAATAACCCGAATGCCAAGGTGCGCCCCGAACAAGGATTGTTGGCCATGCGCAAAAAATTGGGGCTCTTTGCCAACATTCGTCCGGTGCAAACATTTGATTGCCTCATTCACAAGTCGCCATTAAAGGATGAGTTAGTGCGTGGCGCGGACTTTGTGTGCATTCGCGAGCTTACTGGCGGCATGTATTTTGGTGAGAAAAAAGAAGGCGATGACTATGCTTACGACACCAATGCCTATTCGCGTGAGGAGGTTGAACGCATTCTCAAGGTAGCCTATGCTTATGCACAACGTCGCCGCAAGCACCTTACGGTAGTAGACAAAGCCAATGTGCTGGCATCATCGCGTCTTTGGCGCAAAGTGGCCCAAGAAATGGCGCCCAAGTATCCTGATGTGACAACAGATTTTATGTATGTTGACAATGCTTCGATGCGCATGATACAGGAGCCTACCTTCTTCGACGTGTTGGTGACGGAGAACACCTTTGGCGATATTCTGACCGATGAAGGCTCTTGTATTACGGGCTCGATGGGCCTGCTCCCGTCAGCTTCGACAGGTGAAAGCACACCAGTGTTTGAACCAATTCATGGCTCATGGCCTCAAGCTAAGGGATTGAACATAGCCAATCCATTGGCGCAGATATTGTCTGTGGCCATGCTCTTTGAATACTTCAATCTTGTAGAGGAAGGTGCTTTGGTGCGTAAAGCGGTAGATGCAAGTTTTGATGCCAATGTACGTACACCCGAAATTCAAGTGGCCGATGGTTCAAAGTATGGCACTAAAGAAGTTGGTGCTTGGATTGTTGATTGGATTAACAAAGCTTAGAAATGTAACTTGCTTGCAAGGATTTGGTAACAAGCAAGAACAGGGCTGCAAACAGGCAATTAAGTGTTGTCGGTTTGCAGCCTTTGTTGTTGTGTTGCAGCTGCAAAACAGAAAGTCGCATGCCCAATGGCTTTGCCACTTATATGCGTTTGAACACTGTGATGCAGAGCGAAACAAACGCAAAAGTGGCCCCGTCCTGGCCTCGTCAATGCGTCACCCAAACAAATGGCGTAATTCGCTGATTTTCTGCATGCGCCATTCAATGGTACAAAAAGTGATGAAGTTGGGAAAAAGCGCAAGCACTAATGGGGGCGACGCGTCCCGCGTCGGGGAAATGCAAAAGCTTATACACTAAACAAAGACTCATAGACAGCACTAATTACACGCCTGTTTGTGCCTTTGCCTTAATGCCCGACGCGGG
>OHDF01000109.1_pt1 | contig 52922 bp, 43 predicted proteins | sample 1566911 | NCBI WGS metagenome assembly OHDF01 (sample SAMEA3879504, study PRJEB24766) | human gut metagenome | biome: human-associated habitat; feature: feces | place: USA | collected 1985/1987
GCCCGACGCGGGACGCGTCGCCCCCATTAGAGGTAGCGTTTGGTGCTTGCGTTTGGTGTTTGAGCCCGTTCGCATAGAAACATAACCACACACCAATAAGGGTAACTCCCGATAGCATGTGCAAATGCCATGCTATCGGGAGTTTTCTCATGCCACCATATATCAAGAAGCGCATTTCATGATCATCAATCATGAAATGCGCTTCTGCTTTAAGACTTAGACATTAAGTCCGCCAAGACTTAATTCTCCTCCATATGACGCACTATGCCATGTTTGGCACCCCTCACAAATTCGAGGATATCTTCAATTTCCTCACTCATAGGTATCTGCTCAGGAATCTTGAGCACTGCATCTTCAAGACTGAAGTTACCTGTATATATAATGCGATACGTATTGGCAATATGGCGAATAATACGATCCGTCTTATTAACATGCTTCAATACAACGGCATTAACTCCGTGGTATGAGGCAGGATTACCACCCAATATCACATAAGGAGGCACATCTTTCTGTACACGGCAACCACTTTGGATAAGGGAGTAGCGGCCTACACGTACATGCTGCTGTACAACAACACCTGTGCTTTGTATTGAACAGTCGTGAATTTCACACTCGCCGGCAATACAAGCACCAATGCCTACAACACACTTATTGAATATGTGTACATCATGACAAATGTGCACGCGGTCCATAATAAAATTGCTATCACCAATAATTGTAGCCTTGTCTTGATACGTACTGCCAGCTATCACCACATTTTCACGAATGCGATTGTCGTTTCCGATAACCACCTTTGTAGAGGTTCCCTCTACATAGTGAAAGTCTTGGGGAGTCGCACCAATTACTGCATTCTGATATACAATGTTGCCACTGCCCATTGTTGTACCTTCAAGAATACTGGCATGCGACTTGATAACACAATTATCACCAATCACAACACCCTTTTCAATATAGGCAAAAGGGCCGACCTCCACGTTTTGACCAAGTTTGGCCTCGGGGTCAACATAAGCTAAAGGACTAATCATGGAATAAAGTTTTTAATTAAGATAAACTGTAAGGACGAATACACTTAGTATGTTGGAATATAAGATTACGAGGTTACAAAGTTTCCTTAGTCACCACATGTAACAAAAGAAACCTTGTAACCTCATTTATCTAATAAATACCAACCATATTATATTCTACCTTTAGTATTATCAATATTGGGTTAGTTATTTTCAGTTTCACGGCCTCCGCCAAGCGCCTGATAAAGGTTGATGGCGGCCTGCACCTTGTCAAATTTGTCCGAAATCAGCGTCAACTGAGCCTGAATGAGGCTCTGCTGTGCTGTAAGCGTCTCAAGATAAGTGGTACTTGTGCTGTGTTGGAAGAGCATTTTAGTGTTCTCCAACGCCGTTGTCAATTCAGCCACCTGATGTTTGCAAGCCTCCTCCTGCAGGGCAGCAGCCTGATATTGTGCAAGAGCATTGCTCACTTCTTGGCCGGCACTCAACAAGGTCGATTTGAAATCATTTTGTGCGGCCTCATACTGCAACTGCGAGATCTTCAAGTTTGCCTTGAGTTTGCCATTGGTAAAAAGCGGCTGAGTAATCGAACCGAGCAAAGTGGCAAGTATCTTGCCTGGATTGACAATAGCGCCAGCATTGTTCGTCCAACTTCCCTGCGCTGTTATATTGAGCGAAGGATAGAAAGCCGACTTGGCTACGTTTACGCCATAGAAAGCCGATGCCACCTTCATTTCAGCAGCATGTACGTCTGGACGGTTGGCCAGCAGCTGAACCGGCATTCCAACAGAGTACTGTGTTGGGAAATTATCTGCATTAAAAGTGCCACGACCGATATTGTGCGGAGCCTCGCACAACAAAGTACAAAGCGCATTTTCAGTTTGGGTTATACTGTTTTGCAGCGTAGGCACAGTACTCTGCAAATTATAGTAATTTGCCTTAGCCTGCGACACGGCAGCCTGATTAGTCATACCGCCCTCCTTCATGGCCTCCATTGCGCGCACATTCTCTGCCCAAATACCGATAGTCTCCTGCGTAGTCTTAAGCTGTTCATCAAGCATTTGCAGCGTGTAGTAAAGGTTGGCCACATTGGCTATAATAGCAGTACGTGTAGCTTGCTTTGCAGCTTTAGTCATTTCGAGGTTCATCTCGTACTGCTTTTTCGTGTTACGAATTGAACCCATCGAACCAAATTGCCAACTTGCTGCTATCGGGAAAGCATAAGTTTTGCTGGCCTTGTTAAAGTCCCAACTTGTCATGGTTCCCTGTGGTTGAAAGGCTATGCTCGGATAGTAAGCCAAGCGCTGCATTTTCAAACCAGCCTGGATTTGCTGAATACTCAAATCTGCATTAAGCAAATTAGTATTGTTTGCCAAAGCCTTGTTGATAAGAGCCTGCAGTTGCGGGTCGGTAAACACCTCCTGCCATGGTGTATTGCCATAGCTGGCGGTGTCAGCTTTAACCACATCAGTTGTTGTGTTGCGATACAAGCTGTCAATACCTTGTGCCAATGTCTGAGGACGCTCGTAGTTCTTGTATATACCCGAGCAACTTGCCATCAGCATGGCACAACCTATGATAGGAAAATTGATTTTCATATATGTAATTTATTGAAGCGTTAAGTAACAAGTAAAACCATGAACGACCAAAGAGGTTGAAGTAATAAGTAAAATATCATTGCATGAACCTCATGCCGTGCAACAACATTCTACTTATTACCAGTTTTACATATCACCTAATGCACCTTTACTGGCATTATTTAGTGTATTGTTCAATATCTGAGCTTGCCTCACTGTTATCCATATCCTCCCATGTGATAGGCTTGATCTTCTCCTGCAAATATTCAAAGATCACGAACAACGAAGGAACGATAAAGATCTGGAATAACATACCAATCAACATACCGCCAATGGCAGATGTACCAAGCGAGCGGTTGGCATTAGCACCTACACCAAATGAGAACATCAAAGGCAACAGACCGATAATCATGGCCAAAGACGTCATCAAGATAGGACGCAGACGGGCACCAGCACCAAGCACTGCAGCCCAAGAGATGCTCATACCCATCTTTCGGCGTTCAAGAGCAAACTCTACAATCAAGATGGCATTCTTAGCCAACAGACCCATCAACATGATAAGTGCAATCTGCACATAAATATTATTTGCAGCCTCGCCAAAAATAGGCAACACATTGTTGATAGCACCTACACCCTGAATAAAGAGGAATGAGCCAGCCAAACCGAAGGGCACTGAAAGCAACACAGCGAAAGGCAACATGTAACTTTCGTACTGGGCAGCAAGCAACAAGTAGATAAACACGAAGCAGAGCACAAACACGATACCAGTGGTGCTACCTGAATTCTGCTGTTCCTCACGAGTCTGACCCGAGAACTCAAACGAATAACCCGTAGGCAAACTCTTTTCAGCCACTTCTTCAATAGCCTTAATAGCCTGACCTGAAGTATATCCCGTTGCAGGGTTACCATTCACAGACATAGAGGTGTACATATTGAAACGGTTGATATTGTCAGGACCATAGGTCGGGGTTACCGTCATGAACTCAGTGATAGGAGCCATTTCGCTACCGTTACGCACCTTTATCTTGTACAAACTTTCAAGGTTTGCACGGTCGGCTTGTTCACCCTGTATCATCACACGATATATCTTACCGAAACGGTTGAAGTTTGAAGCGTAAAGACCACCATAGTAACCTTGCAACGTTGTCAAGATATCCTTGGGCGAAAGTCCGGCACGCTTACACTTGGCCGCATCAATATCAATAGTATATTGAGGGAAGTTGGTGTTGAAAGTCGTCTGAGCAGACTCGATTTCAGGACGTTTCTGCAAGTCTGCCAAGAAAGTCTGAGCCACCTGGTAGAACTTGTTCAAGTCGCCACCGGTACGGTCTTGCAAGTTGAACGTGAAACCATTTGTCACACCATAACCACTAATCATAGGCGGCTGGAAGAAGAGAACCTGTGCATCCTTAAACACGTCACGCGAACGCAGATACAAGTTGGCAAAGATTACGGTTGAACTCTCCTTCATAGAGCGTTCTTCCCAATCCTTCAACTTGATAATGAACGAACCATACGAAGGACCTTGACCACCAATGAACGAGTAACCCGATACAATGGTACTGATTTCAACAGCCGGACATGAACGCACGAGGCTGTCTACCTTGTTAAGGTAAGCTTCTGTACGGTCTTGCGATGTGCCAGGAGGCATGGTTACAACACCCATAATGGTACCAGTATCTTCAGAGGGCACCATGGCCGTAGGCGTGATATTCATCATCCATACCAACAAGGCAATACTACCAGCAACAAAGCCGAGTGAGAGCCAAGGGCGTTGAATGAAGATAAGCACCTTCTTTTTGTAAGACTTCAATATTTTGTCGAACGAAGCCTCGAAAGAGTTCTGGAACTTTTTCGTAGTCAGACCGATAAAGGCCAATATAGCTACGATTGAAAGAATAACAGTGATGACAGGGTGCGAATCAAAGTTGAAGCCACCGAATATCAAGCCGAGGATAGAGATTACAACCAATATCAGAGTGATACTGGGGTGAAGTATGCGGCCAATGCTTTCGGCATAACGCTGATACATTGTTTGGCCAGCAGCCTTGTAAGCCTTACCCATGCGCTGTCCCAATGATTCTTCCTCCTCACTATGTGCCTTGTGCGGTTTCAGCAAGATGGCACAAAGGGCAGGCGAAAGCGTAAGGGCGTTCAAAGCTGAGAAACCGATGGCAATGGCCATGGTCAAACCAAACTGACGGTAGAACACGCCCGAGGTACCCGACATGAAGCTCACCGGAATAAACACAGCCATCATCACGAGCGTAATAGACACGATGGCCGAGCCTAACTCACGCATGGCATCGATTGAAGCCTTTCGTGCCGACGTGTAACCTTGATCCAACTTGGCATGCACGCCTTCCACCACCACAATGGCATCATCCACCACAATGGCAATGGCCAGCACCATGGCCGAAAGTGTCAGCAAGTTGATCGAGAAACCAATGGCATACAGAGCAAAGAATGTACCAATCAAAGCCACAGGAATAGCCACTGATGGTATGATGGTGCTTCGCATATCCTGCAAGAAGATATACACCACTATAAACACAAGGATAAATGCCTCTATCAAGGTTTTGATTACTTCGTGAATAGAGGCAAAAAGGAAGTCGTTTACGTTCTGAGCCACAGTAATCTTCAAGCCTTGAGGCAAGCCCTTCTGCGCATCATCAAGCAACTTCTCACAGTCCTGAATGATTTCAGTTGCATTTGAACCTGCCATCTGCGAAATCATACAAGTTACTGACTTGTGACCATTAACCTTACCTGAGAAGCCATAGCTTACACGGCCAAGTTCTACACGTGCCACATCCTTTAAGTGAATAATCGTACCATCAGGATTAGCCTTGATCACAATATCCTCAAATTCGGGAACCTGGCTCAAACGACCCTTGTAACGCAACGTGTACTGGAACGTCTGATTTTCACGTTCACCGATGTTACCAGGTGCGGCCTCAATGTTCTGCTCAGCCAATACACCGCTGATGTCCGTAGGCATCAAGTGGTATTCTGCCATTTTCTCTGGATTGAGCCAAATACGCATAGAATAGTCGGCACCCATCACCATGGCATCACCCACACCCTTTACACGCTGAATCTGCGGAATGATGTTAATTTGGGCATAGTTCTCAACAAAAGCCTCATCGTAGCGGTCCTCTGTATCCGAAACAGAGAAAATCATCAACATTGAACTCTGACGCTTCTGTGTAATCACACCTACCTGCGTTACCTCCGAGGGCAACAAGCCCTGTGCTTTAGCCACACGGTTCTGCACATTCACGGCTGCCATATCAGGGTCTGTACCCATCTTAAAGGTAATCTGTATGGTGGCAGCACCTGTATTAGTTGCAGTAGATGTCATGTAGTCCATGTTTTCCACACCATTGATTTGCTCTTCGAGCGGAGCAATAACGGAGTTCAACACGGTCTGCGCATTTGCACCCGTATAGGTGGTGCTCACCTGCACAGTAGGTGGTGCGATGTCAGGATATTGGACAACTGGGAGTGATACCAAACCCAATACACCCAATATGACAATCACAATTGATATCACGGTAGAGAGTACCGGACGGTTAATAAACCGATCAAGTGTCATATTGCTAATATATTTAATTGATAAACAACAAGCGGCTGCCAAGCCAAAGCCCTAAATCCGCTTGCTGCACATATTATTATACTTGATTATGCTTTGAGCCTTTATTACTTTTCGCCCGGCATCTTGCCGTCCTTCATGGCCTGCTGTTCCTTCTTCTGGTTAGCACGGAGCTGAGCAAGCGTAATAGGATTGATTTTCTGGCCATTCTTCAACTGGTTCACACCATCTACTACGATGCGCTCACCCGAACGGAGGCCCGAGGCTATTACGTAAGTTTGACCATCATTCTGCGGCAGCACAGTAATTTCGCGAGTGGCAACAGTCTTATCGTTGTTCAACACATAAACAAACTTCTTGTCCTGCACATCAAATGTAGCACTCTGCGGCACAATGATGGCATCGTTTGAATGAGTAGGAACAAGGATTGAACCCGTACCACCTGAGCGGAGAATATGCTGTGCATTGTCAAATGTAGCACGCATCTGCACCGAACCCGTTGAAGAGTCTATCACACCGCTTACAGTACTGATAGTACCGCTCTGGCTGTAAGTTGAACCATCTGAAAGCAAAAGGCTCACTGCAGGCATCTTCTTAATGGCAGCATTCACACCACCGGCCTCACGCGTAAGGGCGAGTAATTGCTTCTCGGTCATTGAGAAGTAAACATACATCTTTGATATGTTTGACACGGTGGTCAAAGGATCGGCCGATTGTGCACTCACCAAGCTACCTACACGGTAAGGAATTGAGCCAACCACACCATCTGCCGGACTTGTAACCGTACACCAGCGCAAGTTATCCTGTGCGCTCTGCAACTGGGCCTCAGCCGATGCCAACTGGGCCTCGTACGAAGCCAAAGTGTTTTCGGCCATCTTCAAGTCGTAGCTCGAAATGATATTCTGCTTAAAGAGCATACGCTTATTTTCCACCGTAAGTTTTTGAGTGGCAATATTGGCTCGGCACACACGAATTTGAGCCTGAGCTGCCTTTACTGCAGCACGATATTGTTCAGAATCAATCAAAAACAAAGGCTGACCTTTACGAACAGTTGAACCTTCGTCAACAAGCAGTTTTACCAAGTAGCCTGACACCTTTGGACGAATTTCGATATCCTGCATACCCTTGATTGTTGCCGGATACGATGTCTTCAAGTCAGCCGACGTGGTTTGTACAGTTTCTACTGCAAAGTCATTGCTGGCTTCGCCCATCTGTTTTGACTTGCTGCCGCAACCGGTCAAGACCACTGCGGTAAGCACCCATAAAGCGATTTTCTTCATGTGTTGTTTGTTATAAGTATTTTATTTGTGTTTCCTTCTTTCCGTTTACATTGGTACATACTACGCCCCAATATAAACTTTGTGCAAAGGTACGGCAAAAAAACTGAATGCAGTGTGTTAGTTTTCCTTGAAAGTGTGCCCATTAGTAATTTTTAGTGCAGAAAAAGGTACAAAACGCCCCAAATGTATATTACAGATTGCAATAAGGTAATTGACACACGATGCGGACAACTCAAGCCATGCTTACCCCGTTGACCGATTTTTTGGCTGACGAGATAACGGATTGGCAGGTTGACGACCAAGTATGTTCTGCACTTTTTGTTATGTTAAAGACAGAAGAATAAGGAACGCAGGAACCTGACAAACACACGTGTCAGCCCGTCAATTCGCCAACCTGTTAAATTACTCCGCCAACGGGTACACCCAACTTTTTTAGAGGCGCCCGCACGTATTTTAAGCATTCCGCTCCCGTTTACTATAATGTTTTGCGTAACTTTGCACCAAACTCGAAGTACACAAAATGAGAATAGGATTTGACAACGAAAAGTATCAGCGCATTCAGTCTGAACACATCAAAGAACGTATTTCGCAATTTGACGGCAAGCTCTATCTGGAACTTGGCGGCAAATTGTTTGACGACCATCACGCCAGCCGCGTACTGCCAGGATTTTTGCCCGACAGCAAACTGCGCATGTTTCAAAAAATCAGCGACAGCATTGAAATAGTTATTGTTATCAGTGCCGCCGACATTGAGAAGAACAAGAAACGTGCCGACCTTGGCATCACCTACGACGAGGACGTACTCCGACTCAGAGGCGAATTCCAAAACCGCGGGTTCATGGTTGGCTCTGTAGTCATCACCCACTACAACGGACAACCGGCTGCCACACAATTCAAGCAGCGACTTGAACGTGACGGCATCAAAACCTACTGCCATTACCTGATCGAAGGCTACCCACACGATGTCAAGCTCATTGCTTCGGACGAGGGCTTTGGCAAAAATGACTATGTCGAAACCGAGCGTCCGCTGGTTATTGTCACGGCCCCCGGACCCGGCAGTGGCAAAATGGCTGTTTGCCTCAGCCAATTATATAATGAGAACAAACGCGGCATCAGAGCCGGATATGCCAAATTCGAGACCTTCCCAGTATGGAACCTGCCACTCAAGCACCCGGTCAACATTGCCTACGAAGCCGCCACTGCCGACCTCAACGACGTCAACATGATTGACCCGTTCCACCTGGAGGCTTACAACAAAATAGCCATCAACTACAACCGCGACATTGAGATATACCCTGTGCTCAATGCGTTGTTTGAGGGCATCTATGGTGCCAATCCCTACAAATCGCCCACCGACATGGGCGTTAACATGGTGGGATTTTGCATCAGCGATGATGAGGCTTGCTGCGAAGCATCAAAGGACGAAATTATACGCCGTTATTATGCCGCCACCAACAAGATGGCCCGTGGCGCTTGCAACGAAGCCGAAATCAGCAAAATACAAATTCTCTTTAATCAAGCCGGCATCACTACCGACTACCGTCGCACAACTACGGCTGCTAAAGAGCGCTTGAAGGAAACTGGGCACACTTCGTCGGCCATGGAACTCGAAGATGGCACCATCATTACAGGCAGTTCGAGCGAATTACTTGGTTGCAGCGCTGCCTTGCTGCTCAATGTCATGAAGCACCTTGCTGGCATTGACCACCAACTCAAACTCATTCCGCAGTCAATGATCGAGCCTATACAGCACACCAAGATACAATACCTTGGCGGACACAACCCCCGCTTGCACACCGATGAGGTGCTTGTGGCGCTCTCGGTTTTGTCTGAAAACGATGACAACTGCCGCAAGGCGCTCGAGCAGCTGCCCAAATTGCGCGGCTGCCAGGTACACTGCACCGTCATGCTGAGTGAAGTGGACCAAAAAATCTTCAAGAAGTTGGGTGTCAACTCGACCTGCGAACCTGTGCTGAAAAAGTAACTTATTGAAGTTTCTGATTTAGCAAGTGCGGGCTGAAGGCCCAATGTTCTCCATAGCCCAGGGCAAGCGAAGCGGCACCCTGGGTTGATATGAATGCAAAAGTTACGCCCTGTAAGGGCAGAAGTAACAGAGCTTTTTACTTTTGCCCTTACAGGGCGCGACTGCTTCAATACGCGATACCCAGGGTGCCGCTTCGCTTGCCCTGGGCTATGAAGAACATTGGGCCTTCAGCCCGCCCTTGTCAAATCCGAAACTTGAGTAACTTGTTCAAAAGCCCCATAAGCTCCAAGCTCAACAAAAGCCCTTAGCCATAAGTACAGCTATTAACGCTTGCTTACGACTAAGGGCTTAAATGATTTATAGGAGTGGTGCAAGTTATCTCACCACGATTTTACAACTTTCCGTCATTCGTTTGCCATTGTCAACCTTCACCACATACAAACCAGCTGGCAAGTTAGAAGTGTTCAATCTGTAAGATGTCTGACCATTAGCCACCGGCGTTTGCATTACAGTTTGTCCATTACCATTCACCACGCTCAGCAGTTTGGCATTTTCTATTCCTCTAAAATCCACGACAACCATTTCATTCTTGCGAGCGAACTCTGGCGTTGCTTTTAATCCAGTGCGTTCAGTACGTACGGCCTTAATTGAGGCAGCGTCACCAGGAGTTATCGCATAGAATACACTTGCGTACTCGGTCTTACCATCGTTCCCTGCTTTCTGCACATTTGCAACGATGTAATTCTTATTCTCGAAATGAACAAAAGTGAAGTCACTATCATATGTATTAAGCGAATATCCTTCATCTAACATTATAGTAGCAACCACATTTCCGTTATCTTGCATTATCTTAAACCCTGGATAAGTACAGCCATACCATGTTACTATTTGGTCGGGTTCCCCATCACCATCACTATCTGTTTCAGTTGTTCTTTCAACAGATAGTTGACATATAGGAACGACATACTCGTATGCTTTGTCAGCATTAAAAAGATTTTGCGTAATAAGGAAATGGCCATCGTCATAAAGAGACGCCATATCATAGTAGTACAAACTTATTGGCCTTATCTCAAAACTTCGCTCATCACTTTTCTCTGGATCCTCTTTCCAAGCACCTGTAAGAGAGGGCCCATAATATTTCAATGTACCAGAATATTTACCGCATTGCTGCCTATCACCACTCAAAGTCAAAGAATCCACTAAGGTATATGTAATTTGGCCTATATAATAGTGACCTTTCAACTTACCACTACCATAGTCCTTGCTTACTTCCAACGAATCTTTGTTTACACTTATGTCAAAAGACACAGAGGTAGCGGTTCTTGAAGTTTCCGTTATTACGGCCTCTTTACCAAATAGCCTTAGTGACCCGCCGTAGTATTCGTCAAATTCGGTCATATCACGTATCAGATCTACTGTCACTTTCTCTATTGCAATTGGATCGACAGCGTAATCCACCACCTTGTCAAATTGAGGCATGTTTTTCCACAAAAGTTCGCGATATTTAGTCACTGCATAGCTTTGCGCATTAGGCAGAACCAAATCGAATTCTTTTTCGACTTCAAGATCCTCGTTATAAACCTTCACATTTTTCTCGTTATGATCTAAGTAATTAGACATACGACTCTTTCCATCACAAGTGAACATTCCTGGTACTGGTACAGGTACTCTCATATCACCCAATACAGACTCTGGTTTAAGAATTTGTGCCTGTGAAGCCAAGGCTACAGAAAGTGCTGAAACAACAAGTAATGTCTTTTTCATCTTTATTTCCCTAATACGTGTCGGGCGCAACCTTTAATTATAAAATATTGATTAAACTATCGCTGTGACAAAAGTAACTACATTATTTTACCCCCCCCGCCAAATGTACAATATTTAACTATAAAAGCAAGCATATTGGCACTACAACGAGATATTATCACAACACATGAGACATTTTATCCACTTAATGCAAATTAGGAACCATCAGTAACCCTCAACAGAATTTACAAAAAAATCTTTCCTTATTACAAATTAGTCATCTACCCCCAAAGGCACATCAATTACACTCTGGATTTACCGTCTTACTAAATCCAGGGTGCTTTCATTTTTACATACATAAAGAATTTACCTAACCGCCTTGCTTCGTATAGTGTGTGCAAGTTCATGTCTTACCAACAGTAAATTAAAAATTCGATTTTTGTCTACACTCTGCACTTTCGTGCATAAACAGTTGATTATCATTGCATTCTGGAGTGTAGACAAAGGCGCATTTCATCTACACTCCGCCTGCACTATGCCTGCACGATTATCTGCAAATTAACGACACAACAACAAGAGGCAAGAGAAGAAAAACGGGAGGTAGAAAAACAATAACGGGAGGTAGCACAAACAGTCGGACGAACTGTCGGTACTACCTCCCGTTATCGTTTGCTGCGGCTCACGTTGCCATAGTGCATGCAAGCCCACGGCGTGCAGCGGTTGTCGTACTTGGCGTGCATATAAACACTGCCACACCATCTTTGCGTGCAGACAAATGCAGCTGCGTGCAGACAAGAGTGTAGATAAAAACTGAAGTTGTCTACACGCCGCAACACATTGATTTTCAGCACGTTTACCACGTTTAGTGCAGAGTGCAGACAAAATGGCAATAAAATGCCGGACGCACGCGAGGCTATTTAGTGAAAGCAAAATCTACACCCAGCGGACGCATGGAAGCGCCATACTTTTGACGGAGCTTTTCAAACAAGGCCATGGTATCTTTGGCAAACCCCTGACCTTTCCATGTGCTGGTGTTGGTTATCAGCACCCAACACTGGTTGGTGTCGGGGTAGCGCACCACCAGTGCACTTGACCCCGAGAGCGTACCTGTGCGCGTCCAAGGCTTTCCCGTTGGGGTGAAATTCCAACCTATTGAGAAGCGGTGTTCACCCATATCCTTGGTCATTGTCTGCACCGACTGCGCTGTAAGTATGTCAGGATAATGCGCATCGCCGTCAATGGCCGATATAAAATGACATAATTCGGCTGCCGAAGCGCACCATGCACCAGCACCTGCCGAACTCGTAATGTCGTTCTCGCCATAGCACTTAACCACCATGCGGCCGCTGTTGTTAAACTCATGAATGGGTTCGGCCTCCTTGTGCATGTAATATTTCACCTCGCCAGGGTGACGGTCTTTATAGTAATTGCCAGCTATTTTGAAGCCAAAGCAACCTGCCGGCTGCAGCACCTCGCGCTGTATGAACTGTTCGTAGGTTGTGCCCGAACGCTTCTCGATAATCATCGACAGCAACAAATAACCTATATTGCAATACTTCTGCATGTCGCCCCCGGGCTGATAGCCCAAATGACGCTTGAGCACAATTTGCAGCAACGCATGATGGTCGGGCGGTGTGCTCAAGTGGTTCTGCATCATAATATAACGGGTTGAAAACACGGGATCGCCCGCATATCGCGTAAAGCCGGCTTTGTGGCGCAACAAGTCGTCAACTGTGATGTCGAAATAGCGTTTATCGGTTATGGCATTGGTGTAAGCTGTATCATTTAATATGCCTTGAGGGCCAAAAACATGGTCGGTCAGTTTTATTTTACCCTTTTCTTGCAGTTTCATAATGCCTGTGGCTGTAATCAGTTTCGACACAGAAGCTATGCGCAGAATATTAGACGGACGCATGGGGTCGTTCTTTTCCTTCTCTGCCCAACCATATCCCTTGGCATAAACCAGAGAGTCGTTGCGCGACACAGCCAACTGTGCGCCATTCACCTCCCAACGCTTGAGATATTTGGCAATGAGACTGTCCATCTCGGCCGCACCATCGAAATTCGATTTTTCATTAGTTAGCGAGTCGTTCAGATGCGGCATGCGGCTTTCGGGCAAGGATTTGCCTTCATTTTCACTGCCCCCACGGCAGCGGCTTATGCAGAACAAAGCGACTATGGCTACGACTACTGCTACAAAGATTTTGAAACTACGCTTGAATTTGCGCTTTTTCTTTTTCATTATTATAATGTGGTTATTATTTTGTACGTCCTTTATTTCTGCCTGTTACGGCTATGCTTAAAATTGCCGACAATGCCAGCAACATGGGGTAATACAGATTGGGGATAATCTGCATCGGGCTTACAAGAGCCAGGCCACTGGCCATGAGCAATTGGGCACCATACGGTATAATGCCTTGTACCACGCATGAGAATATATCGAGCAAGCTTGCCGCACGACGTTTGTCCACGCCATAGCGCACACTGATGTCTTTAGTTATTGCCCCAACCGACAATATGGCCACGGTATTGTTGGCTGTGCAGCAGTTGGTAAGGGCAACCAATGAAGCGATACAACACTCTGCCGCACGACGCGAGTGCACACGGCGGGTCAGCACACGCACGAGATAGGTGACTCCCCCACCCTTGCGCACAACTGCCAACAGGCCTCCAGCCATCATGGAGATGAGAATTAAGTCGCCCATGCCCGTTATGCCATGCGCCATGGAGAGCAACCAACCCGAAAGCGTGTAAGCCCCCTCGGCTATGCCAACTACGCCCGTTAAAAGCGTGCCAACACAGAGCACCATCATAACGTTCATGCCGCACAACGCCGCTACAAGCACCACGGCATAAGGCAGCACTCGCCAAAGATGCAAGGTGCCTTGGGCATTGGCTGATACCACGCCTTGCTCAAAACCCATAAAGGCGTAAATGCCAAAACACAGAATGGCAGCCGGCAGCACAATGCGGAAATTGGTGCGAAACTTGTCGCGCATGGTACAATTTTGGGTACGGGTGGCAGCCACAGTCGTGTCGGATATGAATGAAAGATTATCGCCGAAGAAGGAGCCGCCCACCACTATAGCCACCATGAATGGTAATGACACCCCTGTGCGTGCCGACATTTCAGCCGCCATTGGCACAAGTGCCACGATGGTGCCTACCGACGTGCCTATGCAAAGCGACACCACACACGATGCCAGGAACAGTCCGGCAAGCAAGACGTTACTGGGCAAGCACCTCATGGTCAGATCGACCGTTGCCGTTACCGCGCCCATATCCTTGGCCGATGCAGCAAAAGCGCCTGCAAGCACAAATATCCATACCATCAATAAGAGGTCGCTGCTGCCGGCACCATGCGAAAAGGCACGCACGCGCTCATCAATACTGTAACCACGTAATGTGAGCAATGAGGCAATACCTGTAAACAAGAACACGATGGTCATCGGCACACTCGAAAAGTCATTCATCAATATGCCCATCACTGCCATAAGCAGCGCAAGCAACACAAGCGGCATGAGCGCAAGCCAACCACGGCGACGAGGACGCAGCCGGCGGTCTTCACGTTGTTTAGTAGTCATTTATTTAGATTTTGAGTGCAAAGTTAGAAAAATATGCTTACCTTTGCTATGACGTTAGCGGAATTAAGCATTAACGGACTAACATATTAACAGGCTGACAAGTAGGCACGCCATGCTCTTTTCGACCTGCGAATGTGTGATACAGACGGGGGACACGGCCAAAAGGGCACAACGACTCGTCGTTTGTCTGTCAACAAATTCGGCCAACGCACCGCTATAACAATCAACTTGATATCATTCAGGCAGGGAGGCTTTAACCTAACCCGTAGTGACAGCATATCATATTTGCCCTGTAACGCACACCAAGCCATTCTGCCCATCAAACTTTAATTCTATCATGCTTAAGCAAATCATTAATGGCCGCATTCTCACCCCACAGGGTTGGCTCAAGGGCGGTTCTGTAATTGTTGAAGGTAACAAAATCAAAGCCGTTAGCAACAACGACTTGCACGTTGAGGGTGCCGAAATCATTGATGCGAAGGGTTGCACTATTGTGCCTGGCGGCATCGAAATGCACGTTCACGGCGGTGGTGGACGCGACTTTATGGAGGGTACTGAAGAGGCTTTCCGCGTAGCCATCAACGCCCATGCCAAGCACGGCACGACCTCAATATTCCCCACACTTTCATCGTCAACCGTGCCCATGATTGAGGCTGCCTGCCAAACTTGTGACAAATTGATGGCTGAAGAGAATAGCCCCGTGCTCGGTCTGCACCTCGAGGGTCCGTACTTCAACCCTAAACAAGCTGGTGCGCAAATTCCCGAGTGGATCAAGGCTCCCGTGGCCGAAGAGTATGAACCGCTGCTTGAGAAATACAAGTGTCTGAAGCGTTGGGACGAGGCGCCCGAACTCCCCGGTTCGGTTGAGTTTATCACCGCTTGCCGCAAACATGGCGTTTTACCTGCCATTGCCCACACGCGCGCCACTTACGAGGACGTAGTGGCCGGCCACGATGCTGGTATGACTCATGCCACACACTTCTACAATGCCATGCCGGTGGTTTACAAGAACCGTGAATTTAAGGTGCCTGGCACAGTAGAAAGCATTTTTGCACTTGAGGACATGACGGTCGAAATGATTGCCGATGGCATTCACGTGCCTCCCGTCATGCTGCGCATGATTTACCAGATCAAGGGCGTTGAAAAGACAGCACTCATTACCGACTCTTTGGCATGCGCTGCAACTGAAGGCGATGCAGCCTTCGACCCCCGCGTCATATTGGAGGACGGCGTGTGCAAATTGGCAGACCGTTCAGCTCTGGCAGGTTCTATCGCCACAATGGACCGTCTTATCCGCACCTGCGTGCAGATGGCTAACATTCCATTGGAGGACGCTTGCCGTATGGCCAGCGAAACTCCGGCCAAAATCATGGGCGTGTTCGACCGCAAGGGTTCGCTCGAAGCTGGCAAGGACGCCGACCTCATGATGTTTGACGAGAACCTCAAACTGACATACGTGATGCAAATGGGCAACGTTGTAACCAATGAACTCTAAGCCTCAACGCTAACCCCCATTGTGCTGATGTGCACACGCGTTTTCTTAACACCCTTGAAAGCGCGTGTGCATATTAGCTTTTACCCCCCCCTATTTTCTCAAACACAATGATTCCATTACTCGACATTCAGCACCTGACTAAACGCTTTGGTGCGCTCGAACTCTTTAACGACATAAGTTTCTCGGTTGCCGACGGTCAGAAAGTCGGACTCATAGCACATAACGGAGCCGGGAAAAGTACTTTGCTGAACATTTTGGCCGGAAAGGAGGATTATGACGGGGGAACTATCGTGACAAGACGCGATGCCAACATTGCCATTTTGGAACAAGCGCCTGTGTTTGAGCCTGGTACAACAGTGATTGACGCCTGCTTCCAGCGTGCTGGAGAATTGTCAACCCTCATCAGCCAATACGAACAATGCCTTGCCACACCCGGCAATCCGGGGTTGAGCGAACTGATAGACGAAATGGAACGACGCGAGGCCTGGGACTTTGAGTTGAAAGCCAAGCAAATTCTGTCGAAACTCGACATTAATAATTTCACGCAGCCGGTAGAAGAGTTGTCTGGTGGGCAACTCAAGCGCGTGGCTCTGGCTAATGTACTACTGGCCGACCCCGATTTGCTGGTGCTTGATGAGCCAACAAACCACCTTGACCTTTCAATGATAGAATGGTTGGAGGGTTACTTGCAACGCACTACCAAAGCGCTGCTCATGGTGACACACGACCGTTACTTCCTTGACAATGTGTGTCAGCGCATACTGGAACTTGACGATGAGACCATCTACACCTACGATGGCAACTATGAGTATTATCTCGAAAAACGCGAGCAACGCATCACGGCACAGAATGCTAACATAGCACGCGCCAACAACCTGTATCGCAAAGAACTTGACTGGATGCGCCGCATGCCCTGTGCCAGAGGCACTAAAGCACGCTACCGCAAAGAGGCTTTTGTTGAATTGGAACAGCGTGCCAAGCAACGGCGTGAGGAAAGGGCTGCACGACTTGAGGTAAAGAGCGGATACATTGGCAGCAAAATATTTGAGGCCGAATATGTGAGCAAAGCTTTCGATGTGCCTGGTGCCGACGGCCAAAAACAGCAGAAGATTATTCTTGACCACTTTTACTACAACTTTGCACGGTTCGAAAAGATGGGCATTGTGGGTGGCAATGGTACCGGCAAGAGCACATTCATCAAACTACTGCTTGGACTTGAACAACCCGATGAAGGCCGTTTTGTAGTGGGTGAGACTGTACGATTTGGCTACTTCTCACAAGACGGCATGGACTTTAACGAGCAAGACAAGGTTATTGACGCGGTACGCAAACATGCCGAATACATTGACTTGGGAAATGGCCGACACCTGACAGCCATGCAGTTTCTGACGCATTTTCTCTTTCCACCAGCCCGTCAGCAAGATTACATTTACAAATTGTCGGGAGGTGAACGCCGACGCCTGCAACTATGCACTGTGCTGATGAAGAACCCCAACTTCTTGGTACTTGACGAACCTACCAATGACCTTGATATTGCCACGCTGCAAATTCTTGAGGAATATCTTCAGGACTTCAAGGGGTGTGTGATAGTAGTCAGCCACGACCGCTACTTCATGGACAAGGTTGTCGACCATCTGTTAGTGTTTAACGGTGAGGGCAAGATTGACGATTTTCCTGGTAATTATTCAGAATACCGCGAATGGAAATCGCTGCGTGAACATGAAGAGCAAGAGGAGAAAGAAGCAGCAAAGAAGCAGCAAGCCACCAACACTAATGCAAAAGCAAACACTTGGGGCGGCGAAAAGAAACGCAAACTGTCTTTCAAGGAAAAGCAAGAACTCAAGCAGCTTGAAACGGATATTGAAAAACTCGAAGCCGAAAAGAAGGAAATCGAAACGAGTCTTTGCTCTGGCACACTTTCCGTTGACGAACTTACAGAAAAAAGCAAACGTCTGCCTTTGCTCGAAGAAGAACTTGACGAAAAATCGATGCGATGGCTCGAACTTAGCGAAATAGAACAATGAAACCATTAGCTGAACGTCTGCGCCCTACAACGCTCGACGATTACATAGGCCAAAAACATCTGGTAGGACCAGGTGCCGTACTGCGTCAGATGATTGACTCCGGACATATTTCTTCATTCATTTTATGGGGGCCACCGGGAGTTGGCAAAACGACTTTGGCCAAAATCATTGCGCAACATCTCGACACGCCTTTCTACACGCTATCAGCAGTAAATAGCGGGGTGAAAGAGGTGCGCGAGGTGATAGACCGTGCCACAAACGGACGTTTCTTCAGCGAGCAAAGCCCTATTTTGTTTATTGACGAAATTCACCGCTTTTCAAAGTCGCAACAAGATTCGCTCTTGGCCGCTGTTGAAACCGGTGCCATTACGCTGATTGGTGCCACCACCGAGAATCCTTCATTTGAGGTCATACGTCCGCTCTTGTCGCGTTGTCAAGTGTATGTGCTAAAGAGTTTGGACAAGGCCGACCTCGAAGTGCTGCTGCATCGCGCCCTGACTAAGGACTTGGTGCTGAAAGAACGACATATCGAGGTGAAAGAGACTGAAGCTCTGTTCAGATACAGCGGTGGCGATGCCCGTAAACTATTAGGCATACTCGATTTGGTGACATCTGCCTCTGATGCCGACCCGCTCATTATTGACAATGCTACGATCACCGAACGTCTGCAACAAAACCCCTTGGCCTACGACAAAGAAGGGGAAATGCACTACGACATCATTTCGGCCTTTATAAAAAGCATTCGAGGCAGTGACCCCGATGCGGCACTATATTGGTTGGCACGCATGATTGAGGGCGGTGAGGATCCTAAATTCATAGCACGGCGCTTGGTTATTTCGGCCTCTGAGGATATCGGGCTTGCCAACCCCAACGCATTGCTGCTGGCCAATGCGGCATTTGATGCAGTAGCTAAAATTGGCTGGCCCGAAGGGCGCATTCCTTTAGCCGAAGCCACGGTCTATCTGGCCACCAGTGCCAAAAGCAACTCGGCATACATGGGCATTAACAACGCCCTGCAGTTGGTAAAACGCACAGGCAACCTGCCCGTGCCGCTGCACTTGCGCAATGCGCCCACCAAACTTATGGCGGAACTTGGCTATCACGACGGCTACTTGTACCCTCACGATTACCCTGGAAACTTTACGCCACAACAATATCTGCCCAATGAGGTCAAAGACGAAGTGCTTTGGAAACCATGCAATAATCAGGCAGAAGACCGCAGCCGCGACCGCATGAACACATTGTGGAAAGGCAAGCAAAGATAAAGAATGGGGCTGACATCTGGTGCAAGATGTCAGCCCTATTATGTGAGGCAAGTTCAGGACAAGCCATATGAGCGAACCACTAATACAGATGGAATATACGCTCCATAAGTTGCCATTTTTCTGAAGAGGTGGCACCGTTTTTCGTCTTTTGATATTTTCCTGTCAGTGCCTCCCATTCTTCTTGCTTTGGCAATTTGGCCAGTTTCGCCATCGACTCGTCCCAATTAAAATTCTCTGGCGTTTCAACAATCATAAACAGGCGGTTTTCCAACAGGTATATCTCCATTTCGAGAATGCCTACCGCTTTGATACCGTCGAGTATTTCTCTCCAAACGTGCCCTTCTTCATGCAATTTCTTGTATGCGGCAATGAGTTCAGGCTCGTTTTTCAAATCAAGTGTTTGGCAGAAACGTTTGGTTTTAATGCCATACTGCTTCTGCACATATCCATTTTGTTTCATTGTTTTAATGATATGCCCTACTGCATTCTCTCGTGAGAATATGCGGACAAGTGTTATTATACATCTGCTTATTAAGGTTGCTAAGTTCGGGAAGCGTGCGACAAAGCCGAACCTTTTAAGCAGTACAAAGTTCTCACTTATTCAGTTCTGAGGCAAACATTTGCACCATAAAATGAACAGAACCAACGCTTCTGCATTAAAAGTAAGGCATTTAGCGTACATTTCTCAATGATTTACCCTATCTTTGCATAGGTTTCGGTTTAACAAAACAACAAAGCGAGTTTGGTACGGCGTTCTTGCCGCACCCATCACAAATATGTTACGCAAAATCTTCACACTACTGATGTTTGCAGCCATAGCCACCACTATGGCGCTTGCAGAGAAGTGGACCATCGAAACATTGCCCATGGTCCACTTGCAAAACGCACAACATTATGTGTGCAACCCCGACGGTGTGCTATCGCCAACAGCTGTTGCAACCACAGACAGCATGCTGCAAGCGTTGGAACGCGACAAAGGCATTCAAACTGTAGTGGTGGTGGTTAAACAGCTTAAGGGCGATGACCCTTATCAATTTGGTATGGATTTGAGCCGCAAATATGGCATCGGCTCAAAAGAACAACGCTCTGGCTTGATAGTCATTTTAGCAACTGAAGACAGAAGCTACCAAATACTTACCGGCAACGGGCTCGAAGGTGCACTGCCTGACGCCATTTGCAGACGAATTCAAAATCAGGTAATGGTGCCAGCACTAAAAGCTGGCGATTGGAACAGTGCCATTGTCAACACAATCAAGCGCATTGACAGCTATGTGCGCAAAGACAATTCCCTGACAGCTGAGAATGGAAACGACGATGACAGTTCGGCCGCAGTTGCAGGTTTCATTATCGCATTGCTATTCATTATTGCCATCTCATACATATTTGCCCACCGCACGCCAAAATGCCCTAAATGCAAGACACGCATGCGCAAAGTCAGCAGTCAGAGGGTGCGCGCCAGTGCTATTAGCGACTGGAAGATACGTACCATTTGGCAATGTCCCAAGTGCGGGAATAAAACAACACACTATACCGACACAAACGACACACACAACGGCAACGCCATTCCGCCCATATTGTTTGGCGGTGGCAGCGGTGGGGGTTCATTCGGTGGAGGAAGTATCGGAGGCTCTTTCGGCGGCGGCACCTTTGGCGGCGGCGGAAGCGGCGGCCGGTTTTGACAAACAAATACAACGAACAGACATTTTTCAAACTAACAACAAACGGATATGAAGAAAGGAACAATAACCCTGCTCGTGATTGGCGTGCTAATTCTTATTATGGTAGGCGGCACACTGACCACCTACAATGGTCTGATTGCCAAAGACGAGGCTGTGGCCACTGCATGGGGCAACATTCAATCACAATATCAGCGCCGTGCCGACCTCATACCTAATTTGGTAAGTACCGTTAAGGGATATGCCAAACACGAAAGCGAGACACTTGAGAATGTAATGGCTGCACGAGCCAAAGCTACACAAGTAACTATAAATTCAGACAACCTTACCCCCGAAAAGCTCAAACAATATCAAGCCGCACAAGGCGAATTGTCACAAGCTCTCGGCCGCTTGATGGCGGTGTCTGAAAATTATCCCAACCTCAAGGCCAACGAGAACTTTTCAGAACTTCAAGCACAACTCGAGGGTACTGAAAATCGTATCAACGAAAGTCGGCAAATTTACAACTCGGCCGTTCAAACCTATAACGTGAGCGTGCGCCGTTTCCCCGCCAATATCGTGGCTGGAATGTTTGGCTTTGACAAAAAGAATCAGTTCGAGGCTGAAGCCGGAGCAGAGAAAGCACCTAAGGTAGAATTTTAACACACAACTCTAAACATACATACTCATCAGTTCACATGGACAGCAAACAACGATACATGATGCGCGGCGTATCCGCCATGAAAGAAGACGTGCATAACGCCATCAAAAACATTGACAAGGGCATATTCCCTCAAGCCTTTTGCAAAATCATTCCCGACATATTGGGTGGTGACCCCGAATATTGCAATATCATGCATGCTGATGGTGCCGGCACCAAATCAAGCCTTGCATACATGTACTGGAAAGAGACGGGCGACCTCTCTGTATGGAAAGGCATTGCGCAAGATGCCCTTATTATGAACACAGACGACCTCCTTTGCGTTGGAGCCGTTGACAACATTCTTGTAAGCTCTACCATTGGCCGCAACAAAATGCTCATACCGGGCGAAGTGATCTCTGCCATCATCAACGGCACAGACGAGTTGTTGCAGCAGATGCGCGACATGGGCGTAGGCATCTATGCCACTGGCGGAGAAACTGCCGATGTGGGCGACTTGGTGCGCACAATCATCGTCGACTCTACTGTCACTTGCCGCATGAAACGCAGCGACGTTATCAACAATGCCAACATTCGTCCGGGCGATGTTATCGTCGGCCTCTCGTCAAGTGGTCAAGCTACCTACGAGAAGGAGTACAATGGTGGCATGGGGTCTAACGGACTCACCTCAGCCCGTCATGATGTGTTTGCCAAATACTTGGCAGAAAAATATCCCGAGAGCTACGACCATGCCGTACCCGAAGAATTGGTATATAGCGGCGGACTTAAACTTACCGACGAGGTGGAAGGCTCACCCATCAATGCCGGCAAACTTGTGCTTTCCCCCACCCGTACATACGCACCCGTCGTGAAGAAACTGCTCGACGAACTACGTCCCGAAATCCATGGTATGGTACACTGCACAGGTGGTGCACAAACCAAGGTTCTGCACTTTGTGGGTGAAAATTGCCGCGTCATCAAGGACAATATGTTCCCCGTGCCACCTCTCTTCAAGACCATTGCAGAGCAAAGCGGCACCGACTGGGCAGAAATGTACAAAGTGTTCAATATGGGACACCGACTCGAAGTCTACGTACGTCCCGAAAATGCCGAAAAGGTTATTGCCATCAGCAAGAGCTTCAACATCGATGCACAAGTTGTAGGCCATATCGAAGAAGGCCCGCGCTCACTCACCATCAAGAGCGAGTTTGGCGAGTTCAACTACTAAGACACAACACAACCCGAAGTTCAAGAAGCCAGCAACCATGATTGCCCCCACACAACAGTAGCAATCAAGTTGCCGGCTTTCTGAACTTCTTTCTTTGTAAAAAGAGCGACCATGCGCAAACGGGTATTACACATTATCATCACAGTTGCTTGCATTGCAGCTACAATCGAGACAGTGAGATTTTCCTGGCTGCGCATCACCATAGACAATGCACCCCGAGGCATTTGGGATTACATATCCGGTATTTTATCCACACTTGGCTAGGCCTGTTTGTCATGGATAGAACTGAAAGAGCGTAAAATCACGAACTGGATTATACGTAAATACAACAAGTTAAAAGCACGCAATAAATGAATACGTTATTAGATAAATTGAACGGACTTGAAGCACGCTTTGAGGAAGTCAGCACACTTATTACAGACCCCAACGTCATTGGCGATCAAAAGCGCTATGTGCGACTGACCAAAGAATACAAAGAGCTTGAAGACCTCATGGCAGCCCGCAAGGAGTACGCCAATTTACTATCAAACCTTGAGGAGAGCAAGGACATGCTGCTCAACGAGACTGATGCCGAAATGAAGGATATGGCACGCGAGGAAGTTGCCGAATGCGAGAAACGCATACCCGAACTCGAAGAGCGCATCAAACTCATGCTCGTACCTAAAGACCCCGAAGACGCCAAAAATGCCATTCTCGAAATACGTGGCGGCACGGGTGGCGACGAGGCCGCACTTTTTGCCGGTGACTTGTTCCGCATGTACAGCAAATACTGCGAGCGTAAGGGCTGGAAACTTGAAGTGTCAAGTGCCAGCGAGGGAGCCGCAGGCGGTTTTAAGGAAATTGTCTGCTCCATTACGGGCACCGACGTGTATGGCACCATGAAGTATGAAAGTGGCGTACACCGCGTACAGCGCGTGCCTGCCACCGAAACACAAGGACGTGTTCACACCTCGGCAGCAACCGTTGCCGTATTGCCCGAAGCCGAAGCATTTGATGTGGTCATCAACGAAGGCGAAATTAAATGGGACACATTCCGCTCAAGCGGTGCCGGTGGTCAGAATGTCAACAAGGTAGAATCGGGTGTTCGTTTGCGTTACAACTGGAAAAACCCCAACACTGGCGAAGTAGAGGAAATCTTAATAGAGTGCACCGAAACCCGTGACCAACCTAAGAACAAAGAGCGCGCACTTGCACGTCTGCGCACTTTCATCTACGACAAAGAGCACCAAAAGTACGTTGACGACATAGCTAACCGCCGCAAAACGCTCGTTTCGACTGGCGACCGTTCGGCCAAAATCCGTACATACAATTATCCGCAGGGCCGCATCACCGACCACCGCATAAACTATACCATATACAATCTGCAAGCGTTTATGGACGGCGACATACAGGACTGCATCGACCACCTCATCGTAGCCGAAAACGCCGAACGATTGAAGGAAGCTGAAATGTAATATTGTCATGACACGCCTTTTGTTCATATTGTTTTTCACGCTGCCTCTGTTCACAGCCTGCCACAACAAAACGAGTCAGGCCTCGGGTGACAATGGCGCCTTTGCCAAGGCCAAAAGCCACAGCGACGGCGTAAACATCGACCGCATATCACAGTCCGGCGAACTCATCATTGGCACCATCAGCGGCCCCGACACATACTTCGACTACCAGGGCCGCGGCATGGGTCTGCAATATGCACTGGCCGAAGATTTTGCTAACACCTTGGGAGTTGGTGTACGTGTTGAACTTGCCACGGACAGCACCGAATTGGCCAAAATGCTCAAAAAGGGAGATGTGGACGTCATAGCCTATCAGCTTTCCCCCAGTTTCTGCCAAAAACAAGGCATAGCCACTGCGGGAGCTAAAAACGCAAAGACAGGAGCAAGTTGGGCCATACAACCCGATGCTAAAGATCTAGCCGAAGCGCTCAACGATTGGTATGGCGATGGTGTAGAAGTGAAAGCACAAAAAACGGAAAGAACGTGGTTGCACAACCGCACCATCGTACACCGCAAGGTACGTGCCCCATTCATTTCACGCGAGAAAGGTATTATATCCACCTACGACGCCTATTTCAAGGCAGCTGCGCGCTATACAGGCTGGGACTGGCGACTCATTGCAGCACAATGTTATCAAGAGTCGGGCTTCGACCCCAATGCCACATCATGGGCTGGTGCCTGTGGCTTGATGCAAATTATGCCCGCCACTGCCGGACAATATGGCTTGCCTTCAACCCGGCTTTTCTCGCCCGAAGACAATATAACCACAGCAGCACGCCACATCAGACACCTGCAACAACAATTTGCCAACATTGCCGATGCCGAGGAACGTGCCAAATTTGTGCTTGCTGCCTACAACGGCGGGCTTGGCCACATACGCGACGCCCAATCACTCGCCCGGAAACATGGCGGAAACGCCAACAACTGGAGCGACGTGAGCTACTACGTGCGCAATTTGAGTAATGCGCAATACTACCGCGACCCCGTTGTTAAATATGGCTACATGATTGGTAACGAAACCTACAACTATGTAATCAGCATCATGGAGCGATGGCGGCAATACGGAGGCAATGTCCACAGCTTGTCAAGCGGCAGGTTGCCCGACGACACACCATTGACTGCCAACAGCAACGAACGTGTTACGCCACACAAACGCAACCGCTTCAGCAAAGCGCACAAAATACTGTCTGCCGATGAAATGGAGCAACTTAATCAATAATTCGCTGCCACAATCTTCAAACATACATAAAGAGAAGGGACGCCTATATGTATAAGTAGACATGCGTTGGCGGAATTAGTGAACAAGTTGACAAGTTAACCTATAATTCCAAAGTTACCGTACAAGGGCTTGACTTACCCAAAAGTCAGACTGTTGTACGGTATTTTTCATTTTACCCCGAACCAACGTTAGCACAAGCTATCCTCCATCTACTTGTAACAAAAGCGCACAATACATTTTGCATTTTAATACTTTTCAGCGCAAAGTAATAGCAAAATACAAACTTCGCAACAAGAATATCAACAAAAGATGCATATTATCCATATATTTCTGCGCAAAAAGTCATTCTGTTATGAATATTGTTGTTATATTTGCAACGTGATAACAAAACAAGTTTTCCACAAGACATTAGGCACATCACAAACATACATTCAAAACACAATAACAGACAGACTACAATGTGCGGCATCGTATCAATATTCAACATTAAAGAGCAAACGCCCGAGTTGCGCAAGAAAGCTCTTGCCATGAGTAAGGAAATCCGTCACAGAGGCCCCGATTGGAGCGGCATCTATTGTGGCAAGAGTGCCATATTGTGTCACGAGCGACTTTCGATTGTCGACCCCCAAAGCGGCAAGCAACCCTTATTTGCACCCGACAACAAACAGGTGTTGGCTGTAAACGGCGAAATTTACAACCATCAAGACATACGCAAGCAATATGCCGGCAAATACCAATTTCAAACTGGCTCCGACTGCGAAGTTATACTTGCCCTTTATCGCGACAAAGGCATAAACTTTCTTGAATACCTCAATGGCATCTATGCCTTTGCATTATACGACGAAGCCAACGACGACTTTCTTATAGCCCGCGACCCCATTGGCGTCATACCCTTGTATATTGGACACGACAAGGACGGCACAATTTATTGTGCTTCCGAGCTCAAAGCACTGGAAGGGTTCTGCGATGAATATGAACCATTCTTGCCCGGACACTATTATCGTGGTTCTGAGGGGAAAATGGTAAAATGGTACAAGCGCGACTGGGAAAACTACGACAACGTAAAGGACAATGGCGCATCTGTCAACGATGTGCACAACGCACTTGAGGCAGCCGTCAAGCGCCAGCTAATGAGCGATGTGCCTTACGGAGTACTTCTGTCGGGCGGTCTTGACAGCTCTGTCATCTCAGCCATTGCAAAAAAATACGCAGCACACCGTATCGAGACCAACAGCACACAAGCAGCCTGGTGGCCTCAGCTCCACTCATTTGCTGTGGGATTGAAAGGAGCACCCGACCTGGCAAAAGCCAAGGAGGTGGCTGACTTTATCGGCACAGTGCACCACGAAATAAACTACACAATACAGGAGGGACTTGACGCCGTGCGTGACGTCATCTATTTCATCGAAACATACGATGTCACCACCGTGCGTGCCTCCACCCCAATGTACTTGTTGGCACGTGTCATCAAGTCTATGGGTATCAAAATGGTACTTTCGGGCGAAGGAGCCGACGAGGTGTTTGGTGGATACCTCTATTTTCACAAAGCGCCCAATGCACGTGCTTTTCACGAAGAGACCGTGCGCAAATTATCAAAGCTCCACCTTTACGATTGTCTGCGAGCCAACAAAAGCCTTTCGGCTTGGGGCGTTGAAGGCCGCGTCCCCTTCCTCGACAAGGATTTCCTCGATGTGGCCATGCGTCTGAACCCCGAAGCCAAAATGTGTCCTGGCAAGACTATAGAAAAGAAAATTGTGCGCGAAGCCTTTGCCGACATGCTGCCTGAAGATGTGGCATGGCGCCAAAAAGAGCAATTCTCCGACGGTGTAGGTTATTCATGGATTGACACCTTGAAAGCCGTCACCGCACAAGCCGTAACTGACGAACAAATGGCACATGCAGCCGAGCGTTTCCCCATCAACACCCCAATGAACAAGGAGGAATATTACTACCGTTCAATCTTTGAAGAATATTTCCCCAGCGAAAGCGCGGCACGCAGTGTGCCCAGCGTGCCCAGTGTTGCATGCTCTACTGCCGAAGCACTTGCATGGGACGAGTCATTCAAAAACATGAACGACCCCAGCGGACGCGCCGTTGCCGGTGTGCATGAAGAAGCTTACGCCAATAAGTAGGTATTCAAAAATCACCTTGCAGCACCATGCCATTTACCTGGCACCCCTATTACGAGACTTGACTAAACTATATAATGTTATTTTGGTTGATCTGTCCGCCGCACACGCCAACGGGTGAACGTGCGGCGGATTTTTATAACAATTTTATAACAAACTGGCATTTCAGACTTTTAAGGTCAAAATAATTGGTAGCCACATTCGCTTCAACTGCCAACCAGCCAATATGTTAGATGCTGCGTATTCAAAAGCGGACATTACCTATTGGCACCTCCCTTTCTCCAAATTCAATCATTGCGTTAAAAAGACTCACCTTCACAGCATTTCGCAAATCATTCAATGTGATATCTGCTTCTTGAATGATACCTTTATCCAGGAGTGCGGCTCTTTTTGTACCAAGCAATAAAGGGCGTTTGGGAGTTACCCAATGATTACCGTCATATATGGCAAGGTTCGTAAATGAAGTATCTGTCAAAAGGCCATGTTTAACGATGATGATTTCATCGCAGTCCCCCTTCTGTGCCACCAATGCATTAAGACTGCTACGATCTGCACTTTTATAGTCATACGTTATCGCATCGTTCTCAACCACTTGCAAGGAACTTATTTCGCGCATGGCGTATGCAGCATAAGTTATGTACTTTACACCCTGCTCTCCATACACCACCCTCGCCTTATAAAAATCCATATCTGCCGTTGGCGCCACGAGTTTCTCCAGCGAAGGCATAGAAGGTGCATTGCATAGCGATGGAAAGAAATGCCGAATAGTTCTTTCCATTCTGTCTTGATGATAGGCTATAGCCTGTGCCTCTCCTTCCTTAATCTTTATAGTTTCTACAAATTGCTGTGCCATATTTCATTGTGTAATTATTCAAACGGAAGATACACCTTTTGCAACACTTCCTCAAATTCTTTTCTGCAATCACTCTTTGAGGTAATGCCACCTCCGGCCTTGAAGAATATGCTCTTCTCGTCCTTTTCCATAAAACGTATCATTACGGCCGAATTGAGCATTCCGTTGTCATATATACCCATAATGCCCGTATAAAAACCGCGGTCGTATCCTTCTGCCTCATGAATTATCTGCACCGTTTTATCCTTTGGCGCACCCGTAATCGAACCTGCCGGCAACATGGCAGCCAAAATATTACCTATACGCTTATGATAGTCTGATGGCAACTTGCCGCTGATTTCAGAGCTGGTCTGCAGTATGTCACCCTTGTTAGTATGCAATACATCTATATAACGGTATCTGTCCACCCTCACCCGCTCTGCCACACGGCTTAAGTCATTTCTAATCAAATCAACGATGGTAGCATGTTCCGCAGCCTCTTTCTCGTCGTTCATCAGCACTTCTTCTGCATTTGGCAGGGAAGCGTCGAGTGTCCCCTTCATAGGATAAGAATATATCTTTCCATTCTTTATGCGGACAAAAGACTCTGGAGAAAAACACACAAACTGCTTGCCGTTATCTGTTCTCACGAGAATCTTGTACTTGCCTTTTGCCCTTAAAAAAATATCTTCAAATGAAAGGTCGCAATCCACAGCCACCTTGCAGGTAAGGTTAGTAAGGAAACTGTTACCACACAGAATGTTGCTCTTGACAGTCTCAAAACTTTTTGTGTACTCTACAAAGTCCGGTTCATGCACCTTCCACATCTGTGGTTTTGCTGACGCGGAGCGCAACTGCCGTTTCACATTGGTGATGCCCTCAAAGTCATAAAGGCATTCTTCTGGAGAGACTTCCGAAAGTTTCCGTATATATGCTTCCGTGCCATCATAATTGATGACGAAAAGAAACGGTTCCTTTTCATCAGCCAAATGATTGAGACGGTCTATAATATTCTGGTTCATGGGGCTTTACTTATAAGTTGCAAAATTATACCATTTATATGAGAAAGCCAAAAGCACCGGTTGACATGTTCACTACGCCCGCGTTTTTATCCGTCTCCCTTAGGCCAAACGGCCTTTAATGCGTTACGACAGATCATGCTAAAAGCGCTTCTAACTTGTCTTACTACGTTCGAGGTAAGCATTTACTACGTTCGAAGTAAGACGAGCAAAAGGCGTTTTCAACATGCGAACGGACTCAAGCACAAAACGCAAGCACTAATGGGAGCGACGCGTCCCGCGTCGGGAAAAGATTCAGCTATTATTTAGTGTATTTTTCCTTTTAATTATCCCGACACGAGACGCGTCGCCCATTAGTGCTTGCGTTTTTTACAGCGCGTTTCAGGCAACTTAAAATGCCTCAAAAACAGTCGCGCTTTTGATGCCGATTTTGAACACCCTATCTGAAAGGGCAAAAGCATTTCCGAATTCATTTCAAGCTTTTGCCCTTTCAGGGCGTAACCCCATCGGGAATCGGTTACCCAGAGTGTCGCTTCGCTTGCCCTGGGCTTGGTGCTTTTGGCCTTTTATTGACATCATCGGCTGCGGCTCAGCAATTCAAGCAAGCTTGATTGCATTCGCCTTGCACGTTGATTCAGGCCGTTCCCTTCCAAATCCGAAACTTGAATTGCTAAATTCCTTGTTGTAACAACACATCTGAAATAAAACAACTGACATTACACAAATTTGTTGATATACAATTGCAATATTAGCCACATAACCTTAACTTTGTCCTTACAAATTCATTAACAACCATGTAAAGAGATATACAAGATGGCAAAGAGTAAAAAAGAATTTACGTTCCTTACCATTGCGCTCTTTTGCAGTTCTTTGGCTCATGCACAACAGCAAATTCCAACAGAACAAAAGGATACCATTGAAAACAGGAACACTATTATAAAGATGGCGGACAGCCACTCCTCAAGGGGAGGAGTCAACAACGCCCTTGATGTACTGAGCGGCCAAGCCGCTGGTGTCAACGTAACCTCCAACGGACTTGACCGAATGGCCATGCTCAACAGTGTGCGTGTGCGTGGCACCACCTCAATCATTGGAGGCAACGACCCATTGGTACTGATTGATGGCGTCACTTCCGACGTACTAACACTTTCAACAATCTATCCTGCCGACATCGAGAGCTTCAAAATTTTAAAGAATGCCGCCGAAACTGCCATGTACGGCTCACGCGGTGCGTCGGGCGTAATAGAGGTAAAAACCAAAAAGGGAACTGGCCGGGGGTTCCAAATATCGTATGAGGGGAACATCGGATTCGAGCAGATGTACAAACATCTCGACATGCTCAACGCCGAAGAATATGTAGCCACAGCAAAGGCTTTGGGCATATATTGCAACGATGGAGGCTTCAACACCGATAATTACAAGGTGATAACACGCACAGGCATGGTCAACAACCATTACCTTGCATTCAGCGGCGGAACGCCACAGTCAAACTATCGTGCGTCTTTCGGGGTGATGGACCACAACACCATCATCAAGAGAATGGGCTATAAAGTTTTTGTTGCCAAAGTTGACGTAACACAGAAAGCCTTCAACGACAAACTCACGGGAGACTTCGGGGTGTTCGGTTCGTCATTTAAGAACCATGACATCTTTGACACCCAGATGCTGTTTTATTCTGCAGCTTGCCAAAATCCGACATTCCCGGCTGGAACTGACAAGAATGGTAACTGGCTGAAGAACGGGTCTGCCACCCGCATCAATCCTCCAGGCATATTGCTTGATGAGAAGAATGACTCTAAGGATTTGAACTTTGACGCACACATAAAACTGAGCTACGACTTCAATCCCAACTGGCGCATTTCCACATTCGCATCATACCTTTATGGTTCTACCGAAAACGGCATGTTCTGTCCTACATTGGTATGGGCGCAAGGCAACGTTTATCGTGGCGAGTTTAAGAAAGAGGAATGGCTCGGCAATGTGGCTCTCAGTTTCAAAAAGCAATTCGGCATACACAAAATCTCGGCAGAAGCGAACAGTGAATATCGTAAGCTAACAAAAACGGCCTTTTGGGTCTACGCCAAAGGCATTCCAACAAACGATTTCGGTTATAACAATCTGGGAGCTACTGCAGCCCGCCCTTATGGGGGTACAGAAAGTACCTACGAAGACCAATCCCTGGCATCTGTAATGGGAAGCGTCACATACACCCTGCTCGACCGTTACACAGTATCTGCCAATGCACGTGGTGACGGCTCTTCAATGGTTGGCGACAACAACACATGGGGGTTCTTCCCGTCCGTGTCATTCACTTGGGACATGAAAAAGGAAGCCTTCCTTGCCAATATAAAACCGCTGTCGATGCTCAAGCTCCGTACAGGGTTTGGACAGGCTGGCAACCTTGGAGGCATCTCAGCCTATACAACAATGAACACCGTGAGACAGAATGGCATTGTACCTGTCAACAGCTCGCCTACGGTGACGCTCGGAATGGTGAGAAACAACAATCCCGACTTGAAGTGGGAAACCAAAAAGACCTTCAACATCGGTGCCGACATCGGCCTTTTTGCCAATCGCCTTATGCTCACGGCTGAGTACTACTATTCAAAAACCTCCGACATGCTCTATGCCTACGAGGTTCCCGTTCCGCCATTCGCCTTCAACACATTGCTGGCAAACATCGGCTCTATGTCCAACCGAGGATTTGAGTTTGGCTTGTCCGTACAGCCAATAAACAAGAAAGACATGGAGTTGAACATAAACATGAACCTGTCCTTCCAAAGCAACAAACTCATATCACTGAGCGGGGACTATAAAGGAATGAGCATGACGGCGGCAAATATAACCGCTATAGGTTCACTGGACGGTGCCGGGCAGAACGGCGGCGACAACAATGTTGTCTATCAAATTGTAGGACAGCCTCTTGGCGTGTTTTACCTTCCACACTGCAAGGGACTCGTCAAAAACGAGAACGGCAGCTACTCTTACGACATAGAGGACATTGACCACAACGGCAAAGTGGACTTGAGCGACGGCGGCGACAGATACATTGCCGGACAAGCCACGCCCAAGGTGACTCTTGGTTCAAACATCAGTTTCAGATATAAGGACTTCTATATAGCCCTGCAAATGAATGGTGCTTTCGGCCACAAAATATTCAACGGAACGGGACTGGCTTACACCAGCATGGCAAGTTTCCCTGACTACAATGTGCTGAAAAACGCTCCACAGAAGAACATCACCGACCAAAGAGTATCTGACTATTGGCTTGAAAAAGGCAACTATCTGAACTTCGAGCATCTGACAATAGGCTACAACATACCATTAAAGAGCATGGTCATTCGCTCATTGCGTGTGTCGTGCAACATCAGCAATCTTGGAACAATTACAGGCTACAAAGGGCTGACTCCTATGATAAACAGCTATGTGGTGAACAGCACAATGGGTATTGACGACAAGCGCAACTATCCTTTGTACCGTACTTATTCATTGGGATTGAGTGTACAATTTTAAGAAATGAAGAATATGAAAAGATACATCAGCTACATATTCATGGTGTCAGTGACGCTATGCCTCTTCAGTTGCTTGGACGAAAATCCAAAGGACCAACTTGACCAAGAGGCCATCTATAATAATGCTGACAACATATACAAAAACGCAGTGGCTTCACTATACAACCATATCGGCAGCAACCAGGAGTCTGAAGGGCTCCAAGGCACCTGCCGCGGCATATATGATTACAACACGCTCACAACCGACGAGGCGATGAACCCAATACGTGGCGGCGACTGGTATGACGGCGGCCTGTGGGAGAATATGTACCAGCACACGTGGAGCGCCAACGATGTCTATTTATATAATGTGTGGAAATATCTGTTCAAGGTGATTGTGTTATCCAACCAGTCGCTCTCGGTTATTGACAGTCACAAGAGTCTGCTCACAGCAGAGCAAACGAGAAACTTCACAGCTGAGGTGAGGGCGGTACGTGCCTTGTTCTACTACTATGCAATGGACATGTTCGGACGGGTGCCTATTGTGACTTCATACGATGTAGAACTGAAACAAGTGGTGCAAAGCGAGAGAAGCGAGGTCTTCAAGTTTATCATTGACGAATTGCAAGATGTGGCCCCACTGCTTGCCGACAAGCATTCCAACAAGGAGGGCAACTATTACGGACGCATCACGCGCCCTGTCGTAAACTTTCTTCTTGCAAAGCTTGCCCTTAATGCGGAGATTTACGCCGACGACAACTGGACTGACGGCAAGCAATTAGATGGCAAGAACATCTACTTCACTGTCAATGGTGAAAAGAAGAACGCTTGGGAAACCTGCATTTGGTATTGCGAGCAACTAAAACAACAAGGCTACGAACTGGAAAGTGACTATGCCTCAAACTTCGCCGTGCACAATGAGAATTCCAAAGAGAACATCTTCACCATTCCATTGGACAAGAACCTCTACCCCAACGAATATCATTACTTGTTCCGCTCACGTCACTACAAGCATGGCGGAGCTTATGGCGGATCGTCTGAGAACGGCACCAGCGCAACAGTTTCTACCGTCAAAGCGTTCGGTTACGGCACAAACCATGTTGACAACAGATTTCATATCAATTTCTATGCAGACACGGTGTATGTTGACAACAAAAAGATATATCTGGACAACGGAAAACCCTTGGTGTACATGCCGTTGGAACTCAAACTAAACCTCAGTTACAGCCCATATAAACAAACGGCTGGTGCACGTGTCGGAAAATACGAAGTGGACAGAACCGCCTATTCGGACGGCAAGCAGGTTGACAACGACATTGTGCTTTTCAGATATGCCGATGTCTTGTTGATGGAAGCCGAGGCGAAAATACGCAATAACGGGAATGGTGCAGCTGAGCTTAATGCCGTAAGAGATAGAGTTGGCATGCCTCACGTTGAAGCCAATTTGGACAATATTCTCAAAGAGCGACTCTTAGAATTGGTATGGGAAGGCTGGAGACGTCAAGACCTCATTCGATTTGGCAAATACACAAAAGCATACGACCAGCGCACCCCTATTGACAATGAGCACACTGGCTTTACTACCGTATTTCCTATTCCGCAGAAATGTTTGGACTTGAACAAGAAACTCAAACAGAACTCCGGCTATGAGTAAGTAGCCAACTTTTCACGCCAAGTTAGACGGCACCTCAGCCCTGCAAACCGAAAAAAAAATATTTTTCGCTTTGCAGGGCATTCGGTTTGCACTAACTTTCTTCGCAAGTTAGGCGGCACCTCAGCCCTGCAAACCGAAAAAAATTATTTTTCGCTTTGCAGGGCATTCGGTTTGCACTAACTTTGCACCAAAAGTGGCTAAGCGCCACATTACAAACTATCATGTTGAAAAGAATTAAGAGAAATTGGTATGTGCCCAAGGGGCAAGAACCTACAGATTTCGACAAACGCATACTGAGCTACCAAAATCGCGGTGAACTCGTACCTACGCGCAAACTTATAAAAACGCCTGAACAAATAGAGGGCATAAAGCGCTCTTGCGAAGTGAACACTGGCGTGCTTGACCTGGTAGAAAAAGAAATTCATGCAGGCATGAGCACTGAGGACATTGACAAACTGGTGTACGACTACACCGTGGCTCATGGCGCTATACCCGCACCACTCAACTACGAGGGCTTTCCCAAAAGCGTGTGTACAAGCATCAACGAAGTGGTTTGCCACGGCATTCCGTCTGAATTTGAGGTGCTTGAAGAGGGCGACATCATCAATGTTGACGTGAGTACAATTCTTGACGGCTACTACAGTGACGCCTCGCGCATGTTTATCATTGGCAAGACTTCACCCGAAAAGGAGAAGTTGGTGCGCGTAACAAAGGAATGCCTTGAAATTGGTGCCGAAGCTGCAAAACCGTGGGGCTTTGTGGGAGACATCGGAAAGGCTATTGAAAAGCATGCCAAAAAGAACGGCTTCAGTGTGGTAAGAGACCTGTGCGGCCACGGCGTGGGATTGGAATTTCACGAGGACCCTGAGGTTGACCATTACAACACACACCACCATGGCATGTTGCTCGTGCCGGGCATGGTGTTTACCATCGAACCCATGATCAACATGGGCGATTGGCACGTGTTTATCGATGAAGAAGATGGCTGGACGGTCGTGACGGAGGACGAACTGCCCTCTGCACAATGGGAACACACTTTTTTGATGACCGAACACGGATTGGAGGTTCTGACTTACTAATTTTGTTGGCGTATACAAGTTGGTTGGCGTGCAAGCTATTATGCTTTGTGTCACATGAACGCCCTTATAATTGGCACAAACAAAGTTATGGCGAAATGAGCACAACACCCTTTTTGCCATAAACAAGCCAACAAAACCAGCCAAAGCTTCAACACAATTGCAGGATTTTTGCAGATTACATCAATCCCGATTGCATCACACAACACAAGTAGGTGTTCAAAATTATTTTTACATTGAAAGTGCATTATCGGGACGCAGATGTTTCCTTCGGGTGAGGGAACATAGCGGGCTATGTGACCGAGATCGAAGGGGACAGATGCGCCTCGAGAATGTGCTTTCAATGTAAAAATGACACCTACTGATTGTATAAAATAATTTTGAACACCTACTTACATACATTTACGAATACAACGAATGACTACAATACTTGCTATAGAATCAAGTTGCGACGACACTTCAGCGGCAGTCATGCGCGACGGCTTTCTGCTGAGCAATGTCACAGCAAGTCAAGCTGTGCACAAGGCATACGGTGGCGTGGTGCCCGAACTGGCCTCACGCGCACACCAGCAAAACATCGTGCCCGTTGTTGACCAAGCGCTGAAACAAGCCGGTGTCGACAAAGAGGAGTTGTCAGCTGTGGCTGTAACACTTGGCCCAGGCCTGATGGGGTCGCTGCTTGTGGGCGTATCGTTTGCCAAAGGACTTGCTACCGCACTCGGCGTACCTTTGATTGAAGCCAACCACCTGCAAGGCCACATCTTGGCTCATTTTATCCAAACGAAAGACGATGTGCACGAAGTACCTCCCTACCCCTTCCTATGTTTATTGGTCAGCGGTGGCAACTCGCAAATAGTCAAAGTTAATGCTTACAACAAACTCGAAATATTAGGACAGACTATTGACGATGCTGCGGGCGAAGCAATGGATAAATGCTCCAAGGTGATGGGATTTGGCTATCCTGGCGGACCTATCATTGACAAACTCGCACGTCAGGGCAATCCCGACGCCTACAAATTTGCCAAGCCGCACATACCCGGACTTGACTATAGTTTTTCGGGACTGAAAACATCTTTCCTGTATTTCCTGCGCGACCAGATTAAGGAAGACCCCGACTTTATTGAACACCATAAAGAGGATTTGGCAGCCTCGCTTGAACGCACCATCGTTGACATATTGATGAAGAAGTTGGATCTGGCTGTCAAACAAACCGGCATTAACCATGTAGCCCTGTCGGGTGGTGTTTCGGCCAACACAGGACTGCGCAACGCCTTCAAACAACGTGCCGAGGAAAAAGGATGGCATATTTACATACCGCGCTTTTCATACACAACGGACAACGCTGCCATGATTGCCATCACAGGCCATTACAAATATCAGGACAAAGACTTCTGTCCGATTGACAAACCGGCCTACTCACGCACCACGCTCTAAGCTACGCTGTCACACGCACATTATATATCATACGAAATTATAACTTAGAGGTGGCTCAACACACAACAAAACGGCCACCCACTAAAAAGACATACAATGGATTTAGACCTCAAACTTGTAAGCAAGGAAATCAACGAAATTATGTGGCGTGAGTGCAAGACTCTTGCCACAGCCGAAAGCTGCACCGCCGGCCGCATTGCCAGCGTTATTACAGCAGTGCCGGGCAGTTCAAACTACTACAAAGGTGGCTTGGTATGCTATGCTGACGAAGTAAAAGAGAACATTCTGGGCGTTGACGCCAAAGTGATTGAAGAGCAAACTCCCGTATGCGAGGAGGTTGTACGCCAAATGGTCATCGGCGCCAACAAGCTGTTTAACACTGACTATGCCGTAGCCATTAGCGGCTATGCAGGTCCTGGCGGCCCCGATGGCGGCAAAGCTGGCGTCATTGTTGGCACAATCTGGATTGCAGTAGGCAATGCCGACCACATTGAAACGCGCATGATCGAAGAAGACAACGGCCGCGACAAGAACTTGGCCTCAGCTACAAATGCTGCCATGCACATGTTGCTCGACTTCATCAAGGGCGAGGAAAAACCCGAAGATGCTGCCGAGTAAAGAACTGTCGTAAAGGGAACGACATTCACACTCTATATCATATCACATCAGAGCAGAAAGTTTACAGACTTGCGCCCCCAACAAAATAGAGGCGCACTGCAAACTTTCTGCTCTGTTTGGCTATAACAAGGGCATAACTTGCACAAAAGTCGCCCCCATTAGAGCTAGCGTTTGGTGGTAGCGTTTGGTGATAGCGTTTTGTGGTAGCGTTTGGTGATAGCGTTTGGTGATAGCGTTTGGTGATAGCGTTTAGAGGTAGCACTTAGTGATAGCGTTTGTCGCTTGAAGAAACGCAAGCACTAATGGGGGCGACGCGTCTCGCGTCGGGATAGATAAGTGGAGAAAGCACGAACGCCACTAAATAATAGCTGCATCTTTTCCCGCGCGACGAGGCTGCTGAAAAAATGCCCGACGCGAGACGCGTCGCCCCCATTAGAGCTAGCGCTTAGAGTTAGCGTTTGGTGATAGCGTTTGTCGCTTGCGTCCGTTCGCATGTTTACACTAAAAGAACCAAGACAAAAAGTTGCATTTGTGACTTTTACCATACTACAACAACTTACACACCGAGTATCTTACATCTTACACTAATACGATACAACTCATTGACTATCAACACTTTGCTTAGTGTAAGATGCTACAAAAATTACCTACACACAACCTACACACCCCACATGCTGCCACACGACACAAGCACGGGAGGAGGATATTACGGCATAGGGGAGCAGAAACGTCTGTTGCTCCGACTGATTTCTCTACGTCGCTATGGCGTAAACCCCACCGCATACGTGCAAACCGACTGCAAGGCAGCGGGGTGCGATGTGTAAGATGTGTGCAAGGGAGTGTAAGATACTTTGAAATCATCTTACACTCTTGAAATCTCTGTATATCAACTTGTTACGCACGAAAAGTGTAAGATGGCAGTAAAAACACACGCATTCATTTACAAGTAGACTGACGGGGAGGGGAGCAAATATTTGTGTACAAGTTGTACACTTTTTTTGATGGATACTATGTCTTGGTGTTACCTTTGCAGCACTTTACTTTTGTACTAAATCAAATTCTAAACCAAATTGTATTGACTACCATGAAACGAATGCTTAACAGAATGCTGCGCTATGCCGATGCCATAGTGAAACATGGCGTTGACAAACTGATAGAAGCCATTGCGCATAGCGCGGAACCACAAACTAAAAACAGTGAAACGCCCCAGTGGAAAAAACGCATGCGCAACGACACTGACTGCGCACCGCAAACAACTGGTCACACCACGAACTGTGGTCTGACCGAACAAGCCATCAGTCTTATGGACGAACTGTACGACATTAGCTCTAATGTAAAGTTTCGTAATCTTGACGATGACCAAATGACAGGACTTGTCTCAACAACAAAGAAGAAGGCAATGGTTATTGACTTTTTATTCGATTCAAAGTCTGTCTTAGGCACAAAATGACTGAAAAATAAGTCGTTTGCTTTGTCATTAAATAAAAAGTTACTACCTTTGCACCTCGTAAGCGGATAGTATGTCCGTTGACTGGTCAATGTAAGAAAAACCACCCCAAGATTACGCAACAACAAAATTCTGAAACCCAGTCATAGGAGAATAAATACCGAGAACCGCTACACTTCTAATCAAACAACAAAGAAACAAAGCGAAAGCAATGTCTAAGATTTGTCAAATTACAGGAAAGAAAGCCATGATTGGCAACAACGTTTCTCACTCGAAGCGTCGCACAAAGCGCTCGTTTGATGTAAACTTGTTCACTAAGAAGTTCTACTACGTTGAACAGGACTGCTGGATCACACTCCGCATCAGCGCTGCTGGTCTGCGCCTCATCAACAAGGTCGGCTTGGACGCCGCTCTCAACAGCGCCGTGGCCAAGGGATATTGCGATTGGAAAAATATTAAAGTAATCGGCTAAAATTGTAGAATAAAATGGCTGGAAAGAAAGCTAAAGGCAACCGCGTTCAGGTTATCCTCGAATGCACTGAAATGAAAGAAAGCGGCCTTCCTGGAACATCACGTTACATCACAACGAAGAACCGCAAAAACACTCCCGAACGTTTGGAGTTGAAGAAGTATAACCCCATTCTTCGCAGAATGACCATCCACAAAGAAATCAAATAAACCACAGTAAACCATGGCAAAGAAAACAGTCGCTACACTTCAAGAAGGTAAGACCGATGGACGCTCTTACACCAAGGTAATCAAGATGGTAAAGAGCCCCAAGACTGGTGCTTATATCTTTGACGAACAGATGGTTCCTAACGAAGCTGTTAAGGACTTCTTCAAGAACTAATCTGAAGTTCGGCAATAATTAATTGATTCTTGCGATGCCTACACAAAGGCCATCGTAAATCATACACAAGGCTGCGTACCTCTAATAGGTATGCGGCCTTTTTTGTTGGCCACGCGCTTTTCTCTTTACAAAACATAGTGTAACTTTGCAAAAGAACAATATATCAGCAATTGCTCATAACCATGATGGCATCATTACAATCTGTACATCATTGTTATGGATATCTGCTCAACTACAAAAGCACATTTCTATGAGAAAAAGAGTCCTATTCATTGCCTCATGCGCGATGCTTGCAATGTCTACTTTCTGCCAAGCGCAAAACACTTTCCTGAAACCAGACCAAGTGGCCAATAGCCTTGAACTGCTTCCACCCCCACCCCAACCCGGTAGTGCACAGTTCAATTACGACGAAGCGCAATACAAGTGGGGAAAGATGCAACGTATCACTCCACGCGGCAAACAGGCTGCCGAAGACGCCAATTTGGGCGGTGTCGGATTGTCAAACGCCTTTTCTGATGCTTTCGGCATCAAAATATCTAAAGAAGAAACGCCCGAAATATATACACTCATAAGCCGTATGCAGGAGGACGCAGGCGATTTATCTACACGAAGCGCAAAGAACTACTATATGCGCATGCGCCCATTCATGTTATTTGGCGAACAATCATTAACCCCCGGTGCCGAAAAGTGGCTTGCCACAAATGGCTCTTACCCATCAGGCCATACCGCCATTGGCTGGGCTACTGCTTTGGTGCTTGCCGAAATTAACATTGACCGCCAAAACGAAATACTGAAACGTGGATTTGAGTTTGGCCAAAGTCGTGTTATTTGCGGTGTTCACTATCAAAGCGATGTTGATGCAGGCCGAGTGGTGGCCAGCGGACTCGTGGCACGCCTGCATGCAGACGAAGGCTTTTGCACACAATTAGCCAAAGCCAAAAAAGAATTTGCGAAGTTGAAGAAAGCCGGCAAGGTGAAGTAAACAGACTGCAAGACACCTACTGATGCAAAAAGGACGTGGCCTCAAAGCAAGATTTCAGAAATAGAAATCTGCCTTGGGGCCACGCCTTTTCTATCTTATATCAACAGGCCATGTTGCATTGCGTGCAACAACAACCATGCACGCACATCACCTGCACCTCATCATTTCTGTTCATCGTCACATTCGCCCAAACGATGCGAAATGCGCATGGCACAGAAGTTTGGACCGCACATGGTGCAGAACTCTCCGTTTTCGAAATGTGCGTCTTTGTAATACTTTGTAGCCAAATCTGGGTCAAGACTCAAGTTGAACTGGTCCTTCCATCGGAATTCGTAGCGCGCTTTTGACAACGCATTGTCGCGTACCTGTGCACCAGGATGCCCCTTTGCCAGGTCGGCCGCATGCGCAGCTATCTTGTATGTCACCACGCCCGTGCGTACATCGTCGCGGTTGGGCAAAGCCAAATGTTCCTTGGGTGTAACATAGCAAAGCATCGCTGTGCCAAGTGCACCTATTATTGATGCGCCAATGGCTGATGTGATATGGTCGTACCCTGGCGCAATGTCCGTTACAAGTGGGCCAAGCGTATAGAAAGGCGCATTATGACACTTTTCTATCTGGCGCTGCATGTTCTCAGGAATTTTATGCATTGGCACATGCCCCGGCCCCTCAATAAAGGCCTGCACGCCCTTAGCCCAAGCACGGGTAACCAGTTCGCCCATCGTGTCGAGTTCGGCAAATTGCGCACGGTCGTTGGCATCGTAAATTGAGCCCGGACGCAAGCCATCGCCAAGAGATATGGCTACATCGTACTGCGCACAAATATCGCAAATGTCATCAAAGTGTTCATACAAGAAACTTTCCTTGTCATTTTGCAAGCACCATTCTGAAATAATGCTGCCGCCACGGCTCACCATGCCTGTCATGCGCCCCTGAGAGAGGTGAATGTTTTTGCGACGTATACCACAGTGAATGGTGAAATAGTCCACGCCCTGCTCACACTGTTCGATGAGTGTGTCACGATAGAGCTCCCAAGTCAAATCCTTGGCCTTGCCATGCACCTTCTCCATAGCCTGATACATAGGCACTGTGCCTACGGGCACGGGGCTGTTACGCACTATCCACTCACGGGTTTCGTGAATATTGGCACCAGTTGAAAGATCCATAATAGTATCGCCTCCCCATTTGCAACTCCAAATAGCCTTTTCCACTTCTTCGTCTATCGATGAGGTAGTGGCAGAGTTGCCAAGGTTGGTATTGATCTTTACCAAGAAGTTGCGACCAATAATCATTGGTTCAGCCTCGGGGTGATTGATGTTGGCGGGAATGACGGCACGACCAGCTGCCACCTCATCGCGCACGAACTCTGGCGTAATGTGGGTTTCAATGCCAAGTTCTTTACAATTCATGTTTTCGCGTATGGCCACGTATTCCATCTCAGGCGTTACAATGCCCTGTTTGGCCAAAGCCATTTGTGTGACAGGTTGGCCGGGCAAAGCACGCAACGGCAGGTGATGATGGTTAAAGCGCAAAACATCAAGCGATTTATCTGCCAAACGTTCACGACAGTAAGACGATGAAAATTCGCTCAATCGTTCTACACCGCCACGCTTCAATATCCACTCTTCACGCAAACGCGGAAGCCCTTCTTTTAAGTTGGGAGTATAATCAGGGTCGGAATACGGGCCGCTGGTGTCGTATACCATCACAGGTGCATTCTCTTTGTAATGCTTTTTACCCTCAGCATCTTTAGTTACGGTTGGAGTCAATTCCACCTGACGCATAGCCACCCGCAGTTCGGGGTAACGTTCGCCATGCAAATATATCTTCTTGCTATTAGGATAATGTATTTTCATATCGAACTATTTATTTAGTAGGTGTTCAAAATTATTTTATACAATCAGCAGGTGTCATTTTCACGTTGAAAGCACGTTTCTGATAAAGAATCTTTTGAACACCTATTATTTGTCGGCGTTCAAAAAACTCTGCATCATTTGCACAGGGTCGTCGGCACGCAGAATGGCACCACTCACAGCTATGCCATGTACCCCCGTTTCGAGAATAGGCATCACATCATCGAGTTCAATTCCGCCTATGGCACATATTGGTATGCGCAATGCTTCGTGCTCAACCTGCTGCATAATTTGTTTGTAACCTTCCAGACCTATCACCGGTGACAATTTCTCTTTAGTCGTCGTAAATCTGAACGGGCCGCAACCAACATAATCAGCACTAAGGCGTTTGAGTTGCCTGATATCGTCTATGGTGTTGGCAGTGCCCCCAATAATGAAATCGTGCCCCAACACCTCGCGCGCCTCATCAACGGGCATATCATGTTTGCCCAGATGCACACCATCAGCCTTTATTTTTTTACAGAGTTCCACTCTGTCGTCCAATATGAATGTGGCCTGATTTTTACGACACTGCTCGAGCAAACGCATTGCAATGGGCTCAACCTCATCGTCCGACGCATTTTTCATGCGCAGCTGAATCCATTTGCAACCACCCCGCAGAGCCAACATAGCTGAGTCTTCATAGCCTATGGTGGCTGTGGTGTGGGTAATAAATTGTACTGGAACCATATAAATATAATATACGATTATTTTATGAGCTTTTCCTTCGCCAGCATGACCTGGTGCAGGTTCCGAGGGTATAATCTCAGCACGCCCAAATAGGCGTACACCCCTTAGCTCTTTTGAATTGCGCACAAAAGTACGAATAAAAACAAGGGCGACAAAAAAAGCCACTAATAATTTGCACCATTGGAGGATAAGTCATACTTTTGTAAGCAGATTTATATTAGGCGTAAAGTGTAATCTTGCAAATTGATACTGCTACGCCATCATAAGTTCAACTACATATGAAACGACATATACTACTTACTATCATAAGTTTACTTGTATTCTCAGCCCCGGCTGCGGCCATGGCATTGCCCGTCGACCCTTCGACGCCACTTGCTGAATCAACCGAGATGCAAGGCATCAACGACGAAGCGAACCATGTGGACGTTTCGGTAAGCGGCACCAACATTCAAGTGCACGCTGTCAACTGTCAAGGAGCCACCCTGAAGGTGTACGACATTGTGGGAAAGCTGAAATATGTAGCACACATTGACAGCAACGACAAAACGGTACGTTTCTCGCTGGGAAAGGGTGTATACTTACTCAACATCAACAAAACCACGCGACGCATCAGCGTAGCGGGCTAAAACGGCATGGCGCTGCAACATGATAGTGGCATATAGCATTGACACCCTGCGCAACCCCGACACACGGACTCAGGCCTTTGCGGCCATGGTGCGTGACACGACCCCAAAATTGTACACGCAAATCCGACGTATTGTACAATACCATGATGATGCCGACGACGTGTTGCAAAACACCTATATGAAAGCGTGGCAGGCATTGGACTCCTTTAGGGGTGACTGCCAAATATCCACATGGCTATACCGCATCGCCATGAACGAGGCTTTGTCTCTCCTGCAAAGGCAACATACAACAGACAGTTTGGACGCTGAGGACGATGCCAACATGCGGTCGCTCGAAAGTGACCCTTATTTTGATGGCGACGAAACTGAACTGATGCTGCAACAAGCTATAGCTACCCTGCCTGAAAAACAACGCATTGTGTTTAACCTTAAATACTTCGACGAAATGAAATACGAGGATATGAGCACTATGCTTGAAACCAGCGTGGGAGCGCTCAAAGCATCGTATCATTTGGCAGTGAAGAAAATTGAGGAGTATTTTAACGCACACGATTAAACTTTTATGCGTTTTATGTGTCATAGAGATAAAGACATATTATCGTGATATGACCAAATAACTGTAACGCAATGAGCACATTCGATACAAATATTTCAAAAAAGCACAATCCATTTGTCGTACCCGAAAACTATTTGGCAAGTTTTCCGGAGTTGATGATGCAGCGCATCGCAGCATCGGCACAATGTGTGCAAAAGGCGCACAACATGTTCATTGTGCGCTGGATACCATGGCTTGGCGCTGCTTGCGTGGCAGCACTGCTTGTACTGTTCTCGCAAATACAACAGAGCCAAATGTCTGATGTGGATACACATATTTCAGCACAGTCCAACAACAGCGATTCGCATGCCGATGCGGCCTACGACTATTTGATGATGGCAAATGCCAATAATATTGAAGCCTACGACTATGATTACTAAAATACTTTGTTTGCTTGCCACCTTGTGCTGCTTGACATTGAACACGCCTGAAGCACACGCCGCTTCATGCCAAACAATGCAGCCCCAGCCCCCTGATGCACCAAACAACCGGCCGCCAAGAAAATTCAACCCTGAGCAATTCCGACGCGACCTTACCGAACACATCACCAAAGCTGCAGGATTTACACCTGCCGAGGCCCGCACTTTCTTCCCCTTATTTTTCGAAATGAGGGAAAAGCAACGCAACCTTGAGCATCAAAAGGGACGTGCACTACGTCGGGCGGCAGAGCATAACATGAACGAATATGACTGTCAACGTGTGTTGGCAGAGGTGGCCGAACTGCAAAAGAAATCGTTGCGCATAGAGCAGCAATACTGCACACGCCTGCGCAAAATAGTCGGTGCATGCAAACTTGTGAAGGCCATCAGTGCCGAGAGAGCGTTCGGACGCAAGGCTTTTAAGAAAATGACAAAATAACAAACAGACACATTGTCAATGGATAACCCGCAAATCGAGTTAGCTCGAAAGATTATAGAAACGACAGACACCAGTCTGTTCCTTACAGGTAAAGCCGGCACAGGAAAGACAACTTTCCTGCGTCGGCTTCGTTCTGAGTCGCCCAAGCGCATGGTGGTACTTGCCCCAACCGGCATTGCGGCCATTAACGCCGGCGGAACAACCATACACTCATTTTTCCAATTATCATTTGCCCCCTTTGTGCCTGGTGCCACCTATACAGAAAAACAGCGCACATACGGCATGAACAAGCAAAAAATCAAGTTGCTGCGTACCCTCGACTTACTCGTTATTGACGAAATAAGCATGGTGCGCGCCGACCTGCTCGATGCCGTAGACGACACGCTGAAACGCTACCGCCACAGCAGCCTCCCGTTTGGCGGAGTGCAGCTGCTGCTAATTGGCGATTTGCAACAATTGGCACCGGTTGTAAAGGACGAGGAGTGGGATATGCTCAAACAGTTCTACGCCACGCCTTACTTTTTCAGCAGTCTGGCCTTGCAAAAGACCAATTACGCTACCGTCGAACTTGAAACAGTTTACCGCCAAAGCGACCCTGAGTTTTTGTCATTGCTCAACCACATACGCATTGGCAATGTCAGCCAGCAAGTGCTTGACAAATTAAACAGTCGGTATATCCCAGGATTTCGTCCCGAAAATAAAGACGGCTATATTCAATTAGTCACCCACAACTACCAGGCACACAACATCAACTCTCATGAAATGGAGATGCTTGATGCACAGCCCTACACATACGATGCCACCATTAAAGGCAATTTTCCTGAATACGCCTACCCCACCGACCTGAATTTGACCCTCAAATGCGGTGCACAAGTAATGTTTGTAAAGAATGACACAGACAAGCGCTACTTTAATGGCATGATTGGCGAGGTTGTCAAAATAAGCAACGACGGTTTTACAGTAAGTCCCAAATCCGCCCCCGAACAACTTATCGAGGTACACAAAGACGTTTGGGAAAACACACGCTACGTCCTTGACGAAAAGACTAAGGAAATAAAAGAGAAAGTTGACGGCACTTTTGAACAATACCCTGTAAAATTGGCATGGGCCATCACCATTCACAAGAGCCAGGGACTTACTTTCAACCATGTGATGATTGACACCTCGAGTGCCTTTGCACACGGCCAAACTTACGTAGCCCTTAGCCGCTGCCGCACACTCGAAGGCATTGTGCTGACATCGCGCATCAGCCAATCGGCCATTATTGCCGACAAGCACATTGACGCATACAACAACGAAATGGCAAAGCGCCGTGTAGACAATGACAAACTGACACTGATGCGTCACAACTACAGTCTACACTTGGTGGCCGAGCTATTCAATTTTGAAAAGGAGCGCATCGGACTGGCAAGCATGACACGCATATTCCAAGAGTTTTTGTCATCAACATACGCAAGCACCACGAGGATGTATGAAGATATGCTGCGCATCTTCGACATGCAAGTAATGAACGTGTCAGGCACATTTCACCAACAATACACGCAAATGCTGCATAGCTTAAATGGCGATGTTGAAAACGAGGCGCTACAAGTGCGCATCAGAAAAGGCGCAGAATACTTTGCCGACAAATTGTACGATGTGCGCGAATTGATAGAAAACACGCAAATCGACATTGACAATGCGGCAACCAAGAAACGCATAACAACAACACGTTCCGACCTGTTGCTACAAGTGCGCCTGCACATCAAGCTCCTTGAGATTGCTGCCGACGAAGGATTTACAACAAGCAGTTATCTGCAAAATCGTGCCAAGATATTGTTACAGATCGAAGAAAGCAGCAACACGAAGAGCAGCACAAGCCAGAAAAATGCTACAACCAAGAGCGCAGACAAGGAGAGTATACCGACTGAGATCAAAAACGGTGACCTGTACTACCGGCTCAAAGCATGGCGTGCCCAACGTGCCACTGCCGATGGCGTACCGGCCTACATGGTGCTTAACACCAAAGCGCTGATTGCCATGGCCAATTATGTGCCCACCGAAACGAAGTATCTGATCAGAATGCCCCACTTTGGCAACAAGAGCATGGAAAAATATGGCGCAGAATTGTTGGAGCTCATTAAAGCCTATGCACAAGAACACAATCTTAAGCCAGCCATGCCCGACAGTGTTTTGCAACAGCCAGCTGAACAGCAGTCCGAGGCGCCCAAGGAACCCAAAGAAAAGACCTACGAAAAGACCTTGCGCCTGTACCTCGAAGGCAAAAAGCCTCAAGCTATTGCCGATGAGCGCGAGCTGGCACTGAGCACCATCATATCACACCTTGCACGATACATCAGCTCCGGCGAGGTTCATTTTGACGACTTGGTGTCGCCCGCCAACTTTGAACGTACCAAAGCCTACTTTGCCAGCCACCCCTACTCCAAAGAGCAGCGTCTGACCGACATACGCAATAGCATGGGCGACGACATCAGCTTTAACGACATCAAACTGTCTATGCTCAAACTGGGATACATTAAAGATTATTACTAACACTTACGCGCTGGCGGAATTAGTAAACAAGTTGACAAGTTAACGGGTTAACAGGTAAGTTTGCCAAACTTTTTAAGCATCTTGCCATTATGGCTTTAACATAACAAGTAGTGTATCACATACTTACTTGTCAACCCGTTAACTTGTTAACTCGTCAACCTGAAATTCCGCCAACGAGTTAACACTTAGATTAGACATGAAGAGTTTATTGATAAAAGACACAACAACCGAGGAGCGCATTGAAATCGTAAAAAACGCACTGAACTTTGGCGGTGCCGACTGTGAGGGCATTGACATGGACGACATGTACGACGACTACATCTTCGGATTGAGGGAGTTGGCAGAAATCAACCTCGAATTCAGCGAAAGACATGCAGGAGAAATCAAAGCCGATTCTACAATGGAACGCCCCACCCGAGGCGGGTGCAGCATGCGCTGACATTTTGCACAAAAATACATGACTTTTCTAACCCACAACCGCCTTTATAGTCCGGTTGTGGGTTTTTTAATGTCATATGTCTACACATTGGCACATTATTTGTATGCAAAACAAGCAAACATATTAAACCAACAAAATACAATGCAAAAAGGTAATATCGGTATAACCACAGAGAACATATTCCCTGTTATCAAGAAATTCCTCTACAGCGATCACGAGATTTTCCTTCGCGAAATAGTAAGCAACGCAGTTGACGCTACACAAAAGCTCAAAACTTTGGCCATGAAGGGCGACTTCAAAGGCGAGCTGGGCGACCTCACAGTACATGTAGCCGTTGACAAAGAGGCGAAAACACTTACCATCAGCGATCGTGGTATTGGCATGACCGCCGAGGAAATTGACAAATACATCAACCAAATAGCCTTCTCGGGAGCAAACGACTTCCTTGAAAAATACAAAGACGATGCGTCTGCCATCATCGGACATTTTGGCTTGGGCTTTTACTCATCATTCATGGTGGCTGACCGTGTTGACATCATCACACGCAGCTACAGAGATGACGCCAAAGGTGTGAAATGGACCTGCGACGGCTCACCCGCCTTTGAAATCGACGACTGCGAAAAGGACGACCGTGGTACAGACATCGTATTACACATTTCAGATGACTGCGTAGAATTCTTGGAAAAGAACAAAATTCAAGAATTGCTCACCAAGTACTGCCGTTTCTTACCCATACCTATTGCTTTCGGCAAAAAGACAGAATGGAAAGACGGCAAGCAAGTTGACACCGAAGAGGACAATATCGTAAACGATACCACACCTCTGTGGACTAAAACGCCATCGACACTCAAGGACGAAGACTACAAGAAGTTCTACCGCGAACTTTACCCCATGTCTGACGAGCCCCTCTTCTGGATACACCTTAATGTAGACTACCCCTTCAACCTGACCGGTGTACTCTACTTCCCACGCATCAAGAGCAACCTCGACATTCATCGTAACAAAATTCAGTTGTACTGCAACCAAGTGTTTGTAACCGACCAGGTTGAAAACATTGTGCCAGACTTCCTTACATTGTTGCATGGTGTGATCGACTCGCCCGACATTCCGCTGAACGTTAGCCGCAGCTACCTGCAAAGCGACTCTAATGTAAAGAAAATCTCTTCATACATCACCAAGAAAGTCAGCGACAGACTGCAGTCTATATTCAAAGCCGACCGCAAAGACTTTGAGCAGAAGTGGGACGACCTGAAGTTGTTCATACACTACGGCATGCTGTCTGAAAACGATTTCTACGACAAGGCCAAGACCTTTGCTTTGTTCAAAGACGTTGACGGCAAATACTTCACATACGACGAATACCGCGACCTTATCAAGGACGCACAAACCGACAAGGAAGGCAACCTTATATACCTCTACGCCACCAACAAAGACGAGCAGTACAGCTACATCGAAACTGCCAAATCAAAGGGATACAATGTACTCTTGCTCGACGGTCAGCTCGACACTGCCATGGTGAGCATGCTGGAGCAGAAGTTTGAGAAGAGTCGTTTCAGCCGCGTAGATGGTGATGTCATTGACCGCATAATTCAGAAGGACAACGAAAGCAAAAATGAACTGCCCGCCGACGAGGCAGCCTCACTCACCGGTGTGTTCACATCAGAACTGCCCACAATGGACAAGACACAGTTCCATGTCGAAACTGCTGCCATGGGCGAGCAAGCCACACCGGTTGTTATCACGCAGAGCGAGTATATGCGACGCATGAAGGACGCCAGCCGCTATCAGCAGGGCATGTCATTCTACGGCGAAATGCCTGACATGTACAATCTGGTGCTCAATTCCGACCACCGACTTGTTAAAGAGGTGCTCTCCGACATGAAGTCTGCCTTGGCCGACAAACTGCTGCCCATTGAGAACGAGCTCAACACACTCAAGGCACGTCACACCGCCATCGAACAAGATCAAAAGGACAAGAAGCCTGAAGAACTGACCGACGACGATAAAGAGACTATGAAAAAGTGCAACGATGACATCGAGGCTCAAGAGAATGCACGCAAAGGCGTTTGGGCCGAATACGGCAAAAGCAATCCCGTCGTAGCACAGCTCATCGACCTGGCTCTCCTTCAAAACGGCCTTCTGAAAGGCGAAGCCTTGAGCAAGTTCATCAACCGCTCTGTCGATTTAATCAAATAGATTATATAAACTACTAAGCCAAGAGCTTATGAGTGTTATGTGCAACATGAAACAAATTACACAGTCATCATGACGCACCAACATTCATAAGCTCTTTTTGCATTACGTATGAAACTATTTATTTCTACCATTCTACTTTCATTATTTGCCCTGTCATGCCAATCCACCACTGCCAACAAGAGCAACGAACTGCAGGACACGCCAAACGCCACACTGAGCAACGATGCTGCCAACACCACAAACGACACCATTCTCAAACACTGCGTTTACACTGCTGCCGACTCTGCCAAAGTGGTAGAATTACTCAAACTGCAACCAGGGCATGACGATGTGCTATTTTATGCACGCAAATTTAAGGGCGTACCATACGTAGCCTCTACGTTGGAAAAGAAGGACCCAGAACAGCTCATCATAAATCTCAAACAACTTGATTGCACCACACTGGTAGAGACAACACTGGCCTTAACCATGACAAAACGCCAGGGCAAAAGTACATTCGAGGCATATTGCAAAAATCTGAAAACTCTGCGCTACTGGCATGGCGAGTTAAACGGGTACCTGTCGCGTCTGCACTATTTTACATGGTGGATGCATGACAACATTGACAAGGGACTGATAGAGCACGTTAAGGATGCCGTGCACTTTACCGCCCCCATCAATGTGCAAAATCACTATATGTCAGCCCACCCCGACAAATACAAGTTTTTGAAAGCTCACCCCGAATGGGTGGACAGCATCAAGCAACTCGAACAACAATACAACGGCCCCGACGGATTTTTCTTGCCAGCAAACAAAACCCGGCTCACCCCCAAGGAACTGTCGAGCATACACAATGGTGACATTGTGGCTATTGTGACACGCAAAGATGGTATAGACTACTCGCATCTCGGATTTGCAGTATGGGGAAAGGACAACCACCTTCACCTGCTCAATGCTTCGTCTATTCATCACAAAGTTGTTGAGGAACCCAAAACGCTCTACCAATATCTCAAAGAGCACCCATCATCAATCGGAATCAGACTGCTAAGGCTGAAATAAACATGACAAGTGTAGTCAGTGCCAAGCAGAATACCCATCATTTTTTATTTGGCATTTTGTCTGCACTCTACACTAATCACACTTAAAATACTGATATTCAGACCATTACAGCGTGTAGACAAAGTCGAAATCCGTCTACACTCCTCTCTGCACTTGTCTGCACTTGCTTGCACTTGTCTGCACCTGCACAATCACGCCGTGGGCACATGCCCTATATTTGGGCACCTGCACTCACTAAAATGTGTCATGACAACAAGATAATCCTGTATAGGGAGAGCGATAATTCTGTCGGAGTTACAGTTTTTTCGCTCTCCCTATATTCATTTTCCATTCCGTACAAACAATTTTGCAGCCTTTGGCAAGCAAAGACGTGAAAATGCGAGCAAGCCTTTAGTGCAGACAAGTGTAGATAGCAGTGTAGACAGATTTTGACTTTATCTACACGCCGAAAAACCATGATTATCAGAACATTTAATACGATTAGTGCAGAGTGCAGACACTTTTTACATAAACATCTATGAAGGGAACATACGCAAAGATGACATACATTCTACACAATACTCTAATGCCTGCATGCCATTCATTTGTGTCCGAAATGTCTAACGAGCCAAAAAAAACACTTGAAAAATTTGGCCGTTATATCAGAAAGCCGTACCTTTGCACTCGCAAAACGGAAATGAGACTTGCACTCTTAGCTCAGTTGGTAGAGCAACTGACTCTTAATCAGTGGGTCCAGGG
>OHDF01000175.1_pt1 | contig 39520 bp, 35 predicted proteins | sample 1566911 | NCBI WGS metagenome assembly OHDF01 (sample SAMEA3879504, study PRJEB24766) | human gut metagenome | biome: human-associated habitat; feature: feces | place: USA | collected 1985/1987
TCCTTCAAGGCCGGATTAAGTTCTTCGAGAACTTCGCCGGAAGGAAGACCCCAACTGGCATGCCACATTGCTTTATGTCCAGCAGCACAACGGCTACGAAAGATCTGTTCCGGAATAGTGTTACCAGTTACTAATCCGGTCATCCAATCACAATGTTCTACCCAAGCATAAGCAGCATCCTTTATAGCGACGTTTGTGTTGATAATATGTAAAACCTTTGACCATACCCATTCTGATGAATAAGTACCACCTTCATAAAGTAAATAATCAAGGTTACGTTTATTGATCAGTGCATTGATTTGCTCAGCTTCTCGAACAGCTGTATGATCTTTCCAAAGAATAAACATAGCATCCGGTTCTTCTGCAAACTCGGGACATAAAGCTAATGGCATTCCTGCCTTATCGGTTAAAGCAGGAGTACTACCAGTTGTGTCAAAACATAATCCACAAATAGAAGCAATCTCTTCTTCCTTCAAATCTGATAAGGCTATATGTACAGCCTCTATCATGGATTCAATATAATCCAATGGATGTTGGCGATAACGATTGTTGTGTGCATCGCAGTAAAGCCCCGCTTTCCAACGGGGGTAAAAACTTACCCCCGTAGCCATTTCACGGCCAGTATATGTATCCACTACCAGTGCACGACAAGAATCCGTACCAAAATCAAGACCAATAACGTATTTCTTGTTTGATTCCATACTCTAAAGCATTATTTGGTTGTTAACTCTTGTTTTCTTGCAATGAAAAGCCCATAATAGGCAATCACTGCAAAAGCAACGGCCGGTACAACATATGCAGCCATAATACTACCCGTCTGGTCGGAGACAATACCCTGAATTTGGGTCAGAACGGCAGCACCGGCAATAGCCATTACCATGAATGAACCTCCAATCTTAGTGTCATCCCCCAAACCTGTAAGACCAAAACCATAAATGGTCGGGAACATCAATGACATACAACCAGAAATGCCCATCAGGCAATAGACGCCGAAACTGCCCTTGCCGAACATGGCACCCAAACAACACATTACAGCAAGAAGCGCAAGTCCTATCAAGAGTTTATAAGCTTTCACATATTTCATCATGGCAGTACATACGAATCTCATTACTACAAAGAGAATAAGTGACATGATATAGTAAGTAGCTGCAGCCTGTTCTGCTGTACGTGGCAGCAAATCATTCAATCCAAGCCATTCACAACAATTATAGAATGCGGCAGCTACCGGTTCCACTCCCCGTAATGCATTTACAACAGCATCTGCAGAAGCAGAATCTCCTAAAGAAGCCAATACACCGTCAAAATTCAGCTGTACCATAGCATAACGGATCACGAATGACCATACGGCTATCTGTGCACCAATATTGAAAAATTGTGCTATTACACCCCATACATAATTCTTATTCTTTATAAGACGACGAAGAGTGGCACCAAACTCTATTTTTTCACCTTTTTCACTAAGATTGGGCATTCTGGTAAGCCGGATGGCAAGCAAGAGCACCAACATCACCAGACCAAGTACCACATAAGCAGTAGTAACAGCATTCAATTCCTGCCCCTGGATGGCGGCCAGCTCCTCAGCCGGAAGTTGGGCACGCTCTGTCGCCGTCATTCCATTCAGTTGTGAGAGGATGAAAATCTGACTGATCACCACTCCCGTAATCGCTCCGAACGGATTGAAGGCCTGAGACAGATTCAAACGGCGTGTCGCGGTACTTTCAGGACCGATTGCCAATACATAAGAATTAGTAGACGTCTCCAGAACTGAAAGTCCGGCAAAGAGAACAAAGATTGCCAGCAGATACATAAAGAAGCTGAAATCAACATTCACTCCCGAGCTAAGCATGGCAGGATAGAACAGTAAAGCCCCAAATGCATATAGACCAAGCCCCAGCATCACGCCTGATTTATAAGTGTATTTCTTGATAAACAAGGCACCGGGAACAGCACAACATCCATATCCCAACAAATAGCACACTACCTGTATCCAGGCTGTTTTTGAATCACTCATACTCATGATGCGCTTGAAAGCTGCAAGCATGGTATCTGTCAGATTATTCGGCACAGCCCAGGCAAAGAAAAGAGTAGTGAGCAGAATGAATGGGAAGAGGATTCCTTTCGGTATTATTTTATTTGATTCCATACGAATTCTCCATTATATAGTTACCCTATTGAAACTTTGTTTTTATTACATTCAAATCCGCTCCAAATAAATCTTGCACGACAGGAGCCAGTTGGTCATCCTTACCCTGTATATGAATCACCTTTTGCGTATGGACCAATGAGGCACCGGGAGCCAGCTCCGCACCGGGAGAAGACGTTTCAATTTCATAGAAAGGTCCCATTATAGAACCGTCCTCTACCGGACCGTCATTATAAGAGTTGATTACATCGCCGGCAAACGGATCTTCCTGAGGTCCCCATTGGCCATTTACGTAGACTGAAGGAGTTTCGGGAAGACTACACCACAGGATTGTGAGTACGCCTTTCGATGAATCATAACTTCCGCAAATATCCGTTGCCCGTGAAGCCGGCAATCCCAGCTTGGAACGATAGAGCCCGTCAATCTTGAAATAGATAATGCCATTTTCCTTTATCAGCCTGTCCGTCGGTATCTTACCGAAATATTCATCATTCACGATTGTTCCTTCCGCATCTTGCTTATAAGGAATGAATACAGTAGTGGTCGGTGTAGGATTAAAACAGCCGAGCATCCATACGGATACAAGGCCACCCTCTTTTGTCCATGCCCTGTCACCTGTATTGGTAATCTTATTCTCGCTCTTGTAAGCTACAATTTTCATATCATTTGTAAGCTGGATATTAAAATCGGCAGCCACTTCACCGGCATCCATCAACGATACAGTACGGTCAATATTCATATCAAAAGTAGTACCGGAAGCATTTGTCAAACGGGTATCTTTCACAAAACGGATACTACCGCTGTCCTGTGACTTTATGTCAAAAGCTTCAGTATCAAGTACCGGAGGAACTATCCAATTATCATAAACCTGCTCTTGTCCTTCCTTAAAATAAAGTGAGAACGGACCACCTTCCGGACCAAGCCAGAAGCGTTCCTCACCTCCTACCGGATTAAACTGGGAACTGACTTTGCCTTCATTTATGAAACGATAATTAATCCAGCCGTAACTATCACCCTCATCGCCGGAAGCGGAAGTAGTCATTACACGGCCTTGCCATGCGGGAATAACCATCACTTTAGAATTTCCATCAGCAGATACCAATTCAGTATATTCAATGCCGTGGTCCTTTAAGAACTGGGCATCATAAGCATAACTTCCCATCTTGATTTCTTTTTGTCCGCCGCATGATACAAGTATTGCAGTTGCACCTACCAGCAGAGTGTTTTTCAGTTTGGTTGATTTCAACATAACGCCTGTTTCCTTTATTTATAGAGAGGTCCATAATTCTTGCAAGCTCTATAGTCACTGCCTTCCATATCCTCGCCAAAAGCGGTCCATGCACTGGGACGGAAAATATTTTCCTCAGAAACATTGTGCATGCATACCGGGATACGAAGCATGGAAGCCAGAGTAATCAAGTCAGCACCGATATGACCATAACTGATAGCGCCATGATTAGCCCCCCAGTTATTCATAACAGTATATACATCACGGAAATACCCCTTACCTGTCAGACGTGGAGCGAAGAAAGTGGAAGGCCATGTACGGTCAGTACGTTCATTGATAGCCTTGAAAACATCCTTATCCAAATTTACTGTCCAGCCTTCGGCAATCTGCAATACCGGACCTTGACCTTTTATGAGATTCAAACGGCACATTGTTACCGGCATTTCACCACGAGTCAGGAACTGGGAAGAATAACCACCGCCACGCATATATTCGCGACTGGCCGGATGCCACTTGGTTACAGAAAGACAAGCTTCTACTTCCTCTTCCGTAATTTCCCAGAAAGGCTTCATTACCGGTTTATTGTCACGTGTCTGACAGCCTGTTCCATCAAGCGTACAAGAGCCGGAGTTGATCAGGTGAATGAAACCGTTTGCCGCCTTACCTTCCAATTTCTTACCCGTTACCCGTTCTATGGCATTCGGACTCCAATAAGTACGCACATCCGCAAATATCTGTGCAGTATTGGTCAATAGATGATTGAAGAGCATTGAAGTACAATTCAACGTATCATTTTCCGTAGCGAAAGTAAATGCTTCACGGATACCGTTCCAATCGAAAGAAGTATTCAGTATAGCTTCTGAAAAATCACCGTCAGGCTTATAATCCGTCCACTGGCGCTGTCCCTGGAAACCCGCAGCAATCGCATTGTGTCCCATTGACTCTTCCTTGAACCCCATTTCAGCCAATTTGGGATTGCCAATCATCATATCACGGAAAATAAGAGTCATTTTTACCACGTATTCCCAACGGGCATCTTTCTCTTCACGGGAATATACCAGATGTTCCGGATTAAAGTCTGTCCCTTCATTACTCTTGCAATACTTTTCTGTCCATGCCATGGCACGTGCGAACTCTTCATGGTCATAAATGCCCAACTGGACACGACGTTCTATCTCACTGGCATCCACATACTCATTACGCATGCCCAAATACTCTTGGAAGAAATCAGGATTGGGAATAGAGCCTGCAATGCCCATGGATACACTGCCGATTGAAAGATAGGATTTCCCCTTCATTGTAGCCACAGCTATACCTGCACGGGCAAAACGCAACAATTTTTCCTGTACATCTTCCGGTATCTCCATATTGGTCACCTCCTGTACATCACGTCCGTAAATGCCAAAAGTAGGCAATCCCTTCTGTGTATGGCTTGCCAATGCTGAAGCCAGGTAAACCGCACCCGGACGTTCTGTACCATTAAAGCCCCAGATGGCTTTTGGCATTTCTCCGTCCATATCAATAGTTTCGAATCCATAACACCAGCAAGGAGTTACAGAAAGTACAACACCGACTCCACTATTACGGAATTTTTCAGCCGCCATGGCAGCTTCAGCCACTCCACCAATAGTTGTATCTGCAATGACGCACTCTACGGAAGTGCCGTCACTATGACGTAAGACAGAAGAATAAAGCTCGGCCACTTTATGGGCCATGGCCATAGTCATATCCTCCAATGACTCACGGATACCTCCACGACGACCGTCAATAATAGGTCTGATACCAATTTTCGGCTTTCCACCGATTAATCTTGAATTTCTCATGGTTCAACTGATTTTATTGAGATTAATATAAAAATTAACTAAATCGATTAAGCTATCATGTAAAAAAAACAGCTCTCCTAAGGAGCCATTTCAATAAATTCTCCCTCGGCAAGCACAGACTGCACTGTATTACCGTTAATAATGATATCTATCAGTATTTCAAGTGCTTTCTGTACTAAAACATCTATAGGCTGCTGAATATAGGATATAGGGGCATCAAAAAAGTCAAATACCGGATTACCGTCAAAACCCACTAAACCTATTTTACCAATAATTCCCTCTCCCATGTCCTTTATTGTATATAAACAAGCCAATGAAATCATGTTGGTGGCAAAAAGAAAAGCGTCTACACCGCCATCAATCATTTTAGGCAACAAACGGTCTGCGGACTTTCTGGGAGCATCCTGCCTCAAAAAGACCACGTTAGCCAAGTTTCTCTTACCGGCTTCATCCATAGCCTTTTTATAACCACGGATACGCTCTTTCATATGGATAAGGTTGACATCATAAGCCACCATACAAGGAGCGTTATAGCCTGCATTCAAAAGATGTTTGGTTGATATATAGGAAGCATTGAAGTTATTCAACGCCACATAGCTAACATTGATTTCCGGAAAATAGCGGTCGAACAAAACAATAGGGATATTATTGTTCACAAGTGAAGCGATGGATTTCTCAGAATTGTCACAAGGAACAATGATGAGTCCATCTACCCCTTTATTAATAAGGTTACTAACAACACGGGTCATCTTATCCTTATCCTCATCTGAACTTCCAAAAAGTACGGTATATCCCCGTTTGGTTGCCTCATCTTCCAATACACGCGCTAATTGAGAAAAAAATGGGTTGGAAATATCAGAAACCACTAATCCTATTGTTTTTGTTTTGCCACTACGAAGACTTTTGGCCGCAAGATTAGGCTGGTAGTTCATTTCATTGGCAATTTTCAATATGCGTTGGGCAGTTTCTTCTCCCACGCGATACTCTTTCTTTTTCCCATTCAAAACGAACGAAACCAATGCTGTTGAAACGCCTGCAGCTTCAGCAATATCCTTCAGCGATATTTTTTTTAGTGACGACATATATTTGTGTAACGTTTTTGCTATATAATAGTATTATACTTTTAGGTTACCTCTTGAATCAGTAGCACTTATCGTATTCTCACGATGCAAATATAAACATAAAAATTAAATCTGCAAATTATTTTGCTAATTCGTTATAACATTTTTATATTTGCAGTACCAAATCATGCTAAAAACGATATGAACTACCATAAACGACACATAAAAATTAATTTTAAACTTTTAAAATCATGAAAACCAAGATTCTATTTACACTTTTATTCTTTGCATGCAGAATACACTACCTTTATGGACAGACTAACCTACAAATAGCTCCGGAAACTTTAGCAACTCCGGAAAAAAATGGAATATGGTTACAACCTGCTCAAAATACAAAAGCACAACCCATTTGGGGATTTGCAAATGGTATCCGAATAGGAATTGCTCCATTAGGAGGTCCACGTGGGCTAATTCGTATCTATACACCTTATTTAGAACATGATGAATTTGTTGTTACCAATTTCATTGCTTTTGAACCAATTGATAAAGCAAAAAATAATAGGGGGCTCTCAGAATTGGAATGGAGTCAACTTGATAATGTTCGTGGAAAACGTTTTTGGAGTGGGAATACTCCTGAAGCTCCCTCATTCCCAAATCAATATTATCCAGCTCACGGAGTAATAGCAAAGGAAAATGGAGTTGAAACACTTACTGTGTATTTCTTTTGTGAAACTTTTGATAATGGTGCGGATATCTATGTCCGGACTAAATTCACAGAAGGAAAGCCTTATGAGTTTGAATTAACTACGTATACCACGGAAGAGTCAAATGAGCTAAATCGTTTTATACTCACAGCTACTATGGGAAACAAAGCAAGACTTAGGACATTACATCTCGCAGATGGTAAAACGAAAGAAGCCGGCCAATTATGGCCGAGCTATAAAGATTCTAATTTCACAGAACATAACCATACTCCAGTGGCAGAAATGATAAAAGATAAAAATGGAGGTGTATGGTTTATAGCGTCACCTGATGAGAAAGACCCTACAAAAGCTGTATATGCTGAAGATACACATACACATTGGAAATATACTGGTAAAAAAGCAACGCAATATTGGTATTGTTCCAATCCAAGTAATGAGTTAGAAGGAGTTGTGAATGGTCGTTATACTTATTGGGCAAGTAAATCTCCGATACCTGGTGGTATCGCTTATGAGAACTTTGAACTGACTGAACCATTTCAGTCTGGTCAAAGCTATATTTTTGGTATCACACCTCTTTCACCGGAAGAATTAATAAACCACATTATGAAATAAGAACGGACTACTTTTTTGGTAGAAATTCCTTTCTTCCTTATTTATCCCCTCTTTTGTTCTTAATTTATAGAACAGAAAAGGATAAAAGGTGGATAAAAATAAGAAAAGGATAAATTACAAAACTTACTAAATAGCTTATTACTCTAATGAGAGCAGCAGAAAATAGATACTCTATTTCTACTGTTCTCATTTTATATATATATACAACTTGTCATAGTATAAAATCTCAAAACAATCTTTTAAAGTCAACTTAAGAGATACTTCTTAACTATTGTTGGGGTCTTCCTTCCGGCGAAGTTCTCGAAGAACTTAATCCGGCCTTGAAGGAAATGCTCCCCCATCTGTTCACAGAAACCCACACCAGCGACACCAAGGCAGGGGAACTGACACCCGAGTGGGCAGACAGGCTTGGACTTCCCCAAGGAATCGCCGTGGCCGTGGGGGCGCTGGACGCCCATATGGGAGCCGTAGGCGCATCCGTCGCCCCGGGGATACTGACACGTATCATGGGAACATCCACCTGCGACATCATGGTTACCGGCAAAGACGAGGTAGGCGGACGCTGTATCAAGGGAATCTGCGGCCAGGTGGACGGTTCGGTGCTTCCGGGATTCATCGGTTTCGAAGCCGGACAGTCGGCTTTCGGAGACATCTACGCCTGGTTCAGGAAGATGCTGGCATGGACACTGAAAGATATCCCCGGAGGGGAGGCCAGGCAGAAAGTTCTGGACGGCATGCTGGTGGAACTCACCCGTGAGGCCCAGGACATGGAACCCTCCGAGGACGGTGTTGTCGCCCTGGACTGGATGAACGGCCGCCGTACCCCCGATGCGGACCAGAACGTGAAGGGTGCCGTTGCGGGACTCACGCTGGGTACCAGCGCCCCGGAAATATTCCGTGCGCTGGTGGAAGCCACCGCCTTCGGTTCCCGCCGTATTGTGGAGCATATGAAGGGCCAGGGGCTGCGCATTGATTCGGTCAATGCCATCGGAGGTATCAGCAAGAAGGCGCCCTTCGTGATGCAGACGCTGGCGGACGTGCTGGACATGCCCATCCGTGTGGTACGCTCGGAACAGACCTGTGCCTTGGGAGCGGCAATGTTCGCGGCAGTTGCCGCAGGGGTGTACAAGGATATCAATGAGGCGACAAGGCACATGGGGTCGGACATCGAGGCTGAATACCGGCCGGATGAGAAAAGAGCCCTCATCTACGAAAAACTATACAAGAAATATCTTGAACTGGCAAAACTTGCTGAAACCATTAACTAAGTATACAAACCATTAATCTATTTAAAACATGAGAATCAAATCATTAATTTTGGCGGCCTTATGCATGGTCACCGTGGGTGTTTACGCCCAAAGCAACTACCCGTTCAACGGTCTGGACATGAACATGGGTAACCTGTCAAGACTGTCCGATGCCAAGACACGTTCCATCAGCCCCGAGAACTTCACGGGCGAGAAGGGCAAGGGCGGCATGGCCGATCCGGTCAGGGACAAGGATCAGCGCAATGTGGCCAACGCCCACCATGCGGCCAAGGACCTGGGCAAGGGTTGGAAGGTAAACCCCTTCATCATCGTGAAACCGGGAGAGACAATCACGATTGCGGAAATCGAGGGTCCGGGAGCCATCCAGCAGATCTGGATGACACCGACCGGGAACTGGCGCTTCTCCATCCTGAGAATGTACTGGGACGATGAGAAGGAGCCTTCCGTCGAATGTCCGGTGGGTGACTTCTTCTGCAGCGCATACAATGAATATGCACAGCTCTCCTCACTGGCCGTTTGCGTGAATCCGGGCAGCGCCTTCAACTGCTACTGGAAGATGCCTTTCCGCAAGAAAGCCCGTATCACGCTGGAGAACATCAACACCGCCGAGGAGATGCGCCTGTACTACCAAATCAACTACACCCTGACAGAAGTTCCTGAGGACGAGGCCTACTTCCACGCGCAGTTCCGCCGCTCCAACCCGACCCAGGGGTCGCTGCACACGCTGATTGACGGTGTGAAGGGCAAGGGACAGTACGTGGGTACCTACCTGGCATGGCGTGTAAACGACAACTGCTGGTGGGGTGAAGGGGAAATCAAGTTCTACATGGACGGTGACAGGGAATATCCGACTATCTGCGGGACCGGGACTGAGGACTACTTCTGCGGTTCGTACAATTTCGAGAACCAGAAGACGCGCCAGTACCAGGAGTTCACCACCCCCTATGCCGGCATGCACCAGGTAATCCGTCCCGACGGGCTGTACCGTGCGGTGACCGCTTTCGGGCTGTACCGCTGGCATATCCTTGACCCAGTACGCTTCGACAAGGACCTGAAGGTCACGATACAGGATTTGGGATGGCGTCATGACGGACGCTACAACAACCAGAAGTCGGATATCTCGTCGACCACTTTCTGGTACCAGGCCGAGCCGCATGCCAAATTCCCGGCTTTGCCGAGCAAGGACGATTTGGAAATTCCAAGATGGTAAAATTGGGTATACCCGATATTTAAAATTACGTTGTTTTTTTATTAACTATTAAATCAAAGTATTATGAGGATTTCTTTTAAAAGGAATGGTTTCATAGCATTGGCATCAATGCTATCATTTGCAGTGTATGCAGGGGATAATTTGCCCCTTGCAACCGCTGCATCGGGGACAAATGGATCTATTCAAGTATCTGAGCATGGCGTAGATACTTCTAATGAGATTCAACAAGCGAGAGTAATACAAGGAACAGTTCTGGAAGAAGGGACTAATGAACCTCTTATTGGGGTAAATGTTGTCGTTAAAGGAACTACTATAGGTACAACTACTGATGTGGAGGGAAAATATTCGATAAGAATACCTTCTGATAATGCTGTGTTAGTCTTTTCTTATATTGGTCAAAAAACAGAAGAATATTCTGTTAAAGGCTTGAAATCTTTGGATGTTATTATGAAAAGTGATGCTACGATGTTATCTGAAGTCGTTGTATACACTGGTTATATGACTCAGAAAAAAGCTGACTTAACCGGATCGGTTGCATTGGCGGATTCAAAAGACATCAAGAAGACTTCCGCTAACGTTATGAAAGCTATGCAGGGTAAGATGGCCGGTGTGAAAATTAGCAACAATGGCGGTAATCCTGCAGAAGATATAGGCATTCAAATTCGTGGTCTTTCTTCTTTGTCTGGAGCTGTTACTCCATTAATTGTATTGGATGGTATGCCAGCTGAAGGTCTGAATCTACGTGACATAAATTCAGGAGATATTGAATCTATTCAGGTATTGAAAGATGCTGCTTCTGCCTCAATTTATGGTGCACGTGCTTCTGGTGGTGTGATTTTAGTCCAAACTAAAAAAGGTAAAGCTGGTAAGACTACCATTGACTATAATGGTAGTGTTTCTGTAAGTTCTATAATAAATAGACCGGAAATGATGAACGCCACAGAATGGGGTACTGCTGCCTTCCGCGCTGCTGCTTATGATGAGTGGGCTTATGGTTCAGGCCTATTATTACCCAATGGCTTTGAGTATGAGTATCATAGAGGTGATAATGGAATGCTGGTATTGGATAATATGAAAATGAAAGAATATTTGGATAATAATCAATTGGTAAAAGCAACTGATACAAATTGGATGGATGAGATTTTCCGTACAGCAGTTTCTACAAATCATCAGTTGACTATTTCTAATGGTTCGGATAAAGCTAAAAGTTTGTTTTCATTAGGGTATACTAACAACCAAGGTACACAAATTCATTCTTTTTTCAAACAATATTCTGTACGTGCTAACACGGAATATAGTTTGATTAAAGATCGTTTGAAAGTAGGAGAAAATTTAGCTATTTCTTATTTGCAGTATAAAAGTCAATGGGAAACCTTTTTGGCTATGATTATGCCACCTATGGTTCCTGTTTATGATGTAAATGGTAACTGGGCAGGACCTGCAGGACTTGATGATTTTGATAATCCGGTACGTAAAATGACTATGGGTAAAGATAATATCAATAATTATGTGAAAATTATTGGTAATGTTTTTGCAGACCTGAATATTTGGAATGGTATATCTGCTAGAACTCAGTTTGGTATAAATTATGGTAACTCTTATAGTAGAACAGTAGATGGGGCTTATGTAGAGACTGGTTTTAGAGGCAATGATAAAAATTATGTAAGAAATAACCAGTCCCATCCGTTAAATTATGTATGGACTAATACTTTGTCCTATAATAAAAGTTTTGGAAAACACCATATTGATGCTGTATTTGGTAGTGAGTTTACCCGTTATGTACAAGAAGGTTTTTATGCAAGTAGAGAAGGACTTTATTTGGAAGATCGTGATTTTGCCGGTCTTAGTGTTGCTACCGGTGATGAAATTGATGTAAGTAGTTCTGCTGATGAATATACTTATTTCTCTCTTTTTGCTAAGGCCAATTATTCATATGCTGGTAAATATTTGTTGTCTGCAACTGTACGTCGTGATGGTTCTTCTTTGTTTGGTGTCAATAATCGTTATGGTGTATTTCCTGCATTTTCTGCTGGTTGGAGAATTAAGGATGAAGCTTTTATGGAAGATGCGGACTGGTTGTCTGATCTGAAAATTCGTTTCAGTTGGGGTACGAATGGTAGTGTACAAGGATTACCTCGTGGTTACACAACTACTCCATTTACTACTAATTATTTTGATACTGCATATCCTATTAAGGGACAAGCAACCGGCGCTTTGCAGTCTGGCTATAGAAGAACTTGGATTGGTAACCCTGATTTGAAATGGGAAACAACCAAACAAACAGACTTCGGCGTTGACTTTGGATTTTTCAATCAACGTTTGACTGGTTCTTTTGACTATTACTATAAGAAAACAAATGATATCTTGGTCCAGACTCCATATATCGCAGCAATGGGTGAAGGTGGTGAACCTTGGGTTAATGGTGCTAGTATGAATAACCAAGGTGTAGAATTTACAGTATCTTTCAAGAGTGACCCCTCCAGTGAATTCCAGTGGGCTGTTAGTGCCAATATTGGTACATACAAAACTGAATTGACTGACCTTCCTTCCAATGTAATCAATAAGTATGCTGGTGATGGTGTACACGATTTGATTTTAGGACGTTCTCCAAATTCTGCTTATGGTTTGGTAGCTGATGGTATTTTCAAAACTCAAGAGGAAGTTGATGCTCATGCAGACCAGCCAGGTAAAGCAGTTGGACGTATTCGCTACAAGGACTTAGATGGTGATGGTGTAATCAATGAAACATATGATAGAACTTGGATAGGTTGCTATGACCCGGATTTCTTTGGAGGTCTTAATTTTGATTTCGCTTATAAGGGCTTTGACTTGAACTTATTTTTTGAGGGTATGTTCGGTAATGATGTAAATAGCGACTGGAAGAAAGAGAGTGATATTTGGCTTTTCACCAATCCTGCATGGAAAAATCATGCAACTCGTATGTTGGGCGGTTGGTCACCTGACAATCCGAATTCTGATATTCCGGCTATCTCGAATAATACTGCCAATCAAGAACAAAGATTCTCTTCTTGGTTCATAGAAGATGGTTCATACATTAAGTTGAGAAATATTGAATTGGGTTATACATTTCCGACTAAGCTTATCAAAAAAATGCATATGAGTAATCTGCGTTTGTATGCTGCTGCATATAATGTATTTACTTTGAAGAAGTTTTGGGGAGATGACAAGTATACAAGTTTCGATCCAGAAAGACCTTCTTATCATTATCTGACACCATTTACTTTCAATTTCGGTATCAATGTTTCTTTTTAAACTTAATTAATAAATTATAGTACAATATGCATCTGTATAATTTTAATGTACATAAAAATGAATTATAACTGTTATCTATTTATATTGAGCATGTGTTATCTATATTGAATATAGAATAGAATTTTAATTTACGATTATCAATATGTTTCACGTGAAACACTGATTATCCACATATATAAACATCAATAATTGTGGAAAAGTATATAATATCCACCAACTTATACACATAATTGTGGATAAAAAATGATTCTAAAAACAAAAATTGTTGATAACTTCGGGCGGAATCATACATATTGTATTTATAAAATTGGAGATACAATATAGTGAGGTTAGAGGAGAGTAAAACATAAGCATATGAATATATGACGATTTCATAAAAATAAGCCGGATGATTTAATCATCCGACTTACTTAACTTCTTAGTAATTATATACCAGTTTTTATCATATGGAATGTATAATGAAATTACATCTGTTCTGGACAATCAATACCAAGCAATTCCATTGCATCTTTGATCGTCTTCTTTGTGATATATACCAGTGTAGCACGCGCGTTACGCACATTCTCTTCCTCTACATGGATACGACATGCATTGTAGAACTTGTTGAATGCCTGTGCAACATCCACTGCAAATCTGGCAACAGCAGAAGGCTCGTAACGCTCGGAAGCATCCTTGACAACCTTCGGGAAGCGGTTAATCTCTTTCAGTAACTCCATTGCTTCTACATCTGTCAATACACTGTAATCAATATCTGCCGATGGTGTAAATCCATCCAGCTTCTTTAAGATACTGCAGCATCTTGCATGTGTGTACTGTACGTATGGACCGGTTTCACCATCGAAGTTCAAAAGCTTCTCCCATTTGAAAGATACGTCTTTGATACGCTGGTTATAAAGATCATTGAACAATACGGCACCAACACCAATTTTCTTTGCTGTCTCATCCTTATCTGGAAGATCCGGGTTCTTCTCATTGATGATCTCTTTGATCTTCGCAATCGCTTCGAGGAGAATATCCTCGGCATAAATAATATTTCCGCTACGTGTAGAAAGCTTGGCACCTTCCAAGCTGACAAGTCCATAAGGAATATGCACTAACTGATCCTTTGCCCATTCATTTCCAAGCAATTCAACAACCTTGAATACCTGCTTGAAGTGAAGCTTCTGTTCCTGTCCGGTTACATACAGACATTTTACGAAGTTGTAAGTTTCTTTCCGATAGAAGATCGCTGCAATATCACGTGTTGCATAGATGGAGCTGCCGTCGTTCTTCAGGATCAGACATGGAGCCATATCATAAGCGTCTAAGTTTACGATCTTTGCACCCTCGCTCTCTGTCAGGAGATTTGCGTCTGTCAGTCGTTTTACAACATCGTCGGTTTTATCACGGTAGAAGCTCTCGCCGAGGTAGTAGTCGAAGTCCATACCAAGCAGATCGTAAGTACGCTTGTACTCGATCAGACTGATATCCTTGAACCACTGCCAGATTTTTAAAGCTTCCTCGTCACCATGTTCCATCTTCGCGAACCATGCACGCGCTTCGTCGTTTAACTCTGGATTCTTCTCAGCCTCTTCGTGGAACTTCACGTAGAGCTTCATCAGTTCGGCAACGCCGTCCTTCTTGACCGCTTCTTCGCTTCCCCATGCCTTGTATGCAACGATCAGTTTACCAAACTGTGTACCCCAGTCGCCGAGGTGGTTGATGCGGACAACCTTGTAGCCCAGCTTGGAATAAATCTTATACAGAGAGTTTCCAATGATCGTCGTACGAAGATGTCCAACATGGAAATTCTTTGCTACGTTTGGAGAAGAATAATCGATACAGATTGTCTGTCCATTTCCTTCGGTAGAACTTCCGAAATCATCAGCCATAGAAGCTGTCACCATTGTTTCGATAAATAATTCCTTCTTTACGAAGAAGTTTAAGTAAGCACCCTGTACCTGAATCTCCTGCAGGAAATCCACATCGCCGATTGCTTCTTTGATATCGTTGGCAATCATCTGTGGGGCTTTGCGCATCGTCTTCGCAAGGCGGAAGCAGGGAAATGCAAAATCACCAAGCTCCGGTTTTGGCGGAATCTCAATCAGGTCTGCAATTTCTGCTGCGGTTAACCCTTCGACGTTTGCAGCAATCAGTTCTACAATCTTGTTTTTCATAATATATAAACTCCTTTATTGTTGTTTGCTTTTATTGTTGGATCGGGAAGCTGAATTTTACTGTGGTTCCCGACATGACATCCCCGGAGATATCCAGCTTGCCACAGAGCATATACAGGATTTCCTTTGCTTTGTGCAGGCTGCTGTACCAAGGACTGTCCTCCATATAGGTGTCCTTGATGCCGACACCATCATCTGTCAGAATGACCTCTGCCATATTTGGCGTCAGGCTTGCCTGTACGGATACATTGGATGCATTTGCATGTAAGGCGATGTTATCGAAAAATATTGCAATCAGCCGCATGAAGTTAATGTTGAACACCGGATGATAGCTGATGTTCGGATCTGGTGTTTCGACAGATGCGGTAATTTTGATCTTTGTATGTTTCTGCTTAAACTCATTTAAGTAAGCTTCGAGCTGTTCCTTCAATGGTTTGTCGGAAGAAGAAAAGCTGTTCATGTTCTCGGCGATTTCATCGACCGAGTGGGACATCTGCTTTACGTTGTGCAGGATTTCCTGCAAGGTTAATTTCGCACGTCCGACATCTGTTCCAATCAGATAGTTGATCATATCCAGTTTGTTCTGCATAGCTTCCAGCCCGGTTTTGATCTGCTTATCCAGAATCGTCTGTGTGAGTGCCCGGTCGTATGCATCCAGCATTAAGATATTATATCCATGCGAGGAGATGTCTTCCTTGGCGTCCTCCTGAAGAAATGTAAAGCCGTAGTGATCGGTATGATCAGGGTCGTCTGTCGTGTAGCGAGGCTCAAAAGAGGTAAGTGCATCTTCTGCATTGTTCAATGCTTCCAGGTATTGGCGCAGCTTGTTCAACTGTAATTCCATGCCGCGCAGCTTTAACGTCAAGGTCTCCTTCACGGATTGCAGGTCTTTGATCTGCTCCTGAATGATCTTGTTGCGCTCGGTATCCACGCCATCATTTGTGACAGGAGAAAAGACGCTTTTTCTGGAGTTGGTCTTGAAGGCGTAAATGTCCTTCGTCTTGTCCAGCTCATCAATCTTGATGTCAATTTCAAAAATCTGTGTTTTGAGATTCTGGATATTCTCCAATTGTGACAGGAAGGATTTGTTGAAATAATCCAGCATCATCTGATTGGCAGATTTGATTTTCTTAAAATTCTCTTTTGATTCTTCCATAGTTGAAGTACCTCTTTTCGTGGTGCAAGGTTTCCTGTTATCGTCTGCGGGAACGGGAGTTTTGCTTCCGTTTCCGTGGTTCGATCACATTTGCATAAATAAAAAGTCCAAGAATACATGCAATGACGACCGCCGCAATTATATATTTCCAATAGCTTTTCTTTTCTTTGATCAACGCCGGGCGGATACTGCCATTTTTGTATGCTTCGGCTACGGCAACGTCATCGTTGGAATTGACATAGCCGGAATAGCTGACCGGAAGTGTCAGGCAGGTCGTACCTTCATAGGAAACTTCCAAAGTACCGATATAACCTTCATCCAGCCGGTCTGCGGATGGAACAAAGTTCATTTGCAGCTTGGTTCTGTCGGCATTGTTCGCAAATATAAATGGCTGGTTATTGTCAACGGACAGATGCATGGTTCCGAGATTTTCACAACCATAATAATCGTTTAAGAAGTTCTGCGCGGTCGTGGCAGCCTCTGCATCGAATTCATAGTCTGACAACAACGTGGTGTTTGAGTAGTTGTTGAATACATAGTTGAACAACGCAATGCTGTCGGTGTAATTCGTTGCGTTGTCAGGGGCACCCATTGTCACACAGATCAACTGCATATCATTTTTTTCAGCCCAGACGACAAGTGTACCACCCGCATCATCAGTATAACCAGTTTTTCCACCTTGACATGCCGGGTAATAATATTCGGAATTGCTGAGCATCATCCGGTTGCCCTGCGTGAGATAACGCGTCTCATTGTTCATGTTCGTTGGCGGAATCTCATGATAGGTTTCTGAAGCATACTCACGAAAGGTCTTGCTTGTAAGCGCCTCTTTTGTGATCAGCGCCATGTCGTAGGCAGTTGTATAATGATCCGGATCATGCAATCCGTTTGCATTCGTAAAATGTGTATCCTTGCAGCCGAGACTTTGTGCAGTATCATTCATCAACTGCACGAAATTCTCCAGAGAGCCGGACACCTGTTCTGCAATCGCCCAGGCTGCTTCATTTGCAGACATGAGCATGACGGCATAGAGTGCATCCGACATACTGATCTCTTCGCCGACATCGAGCGCGATATGGGAACTGTTGCGGTCGATGCCCCAGACGGCAGCGTCGCTCATTGTGATCGTAGAGTTTAAATCTCCGTTTTTGATGGCGAGATACGCAGTCATGATCTTTGTGATACTTGCCGGATATTGCCGGGTGTGGGAATTCTTTTCGTATATGATCTGTCCGGATTGTGCATCCATGATGATGGCAGATGTGGACGTAATCTGTGGAAATCCCGTCGTTGCATTTGCATCGGATGCAGTTGCGGTGCTTGTCTGTGCAGCCTCGCATGGAATACACATGCTGAGGAATAGCACGCACACCATTATATAGGAAATAATTTTTTTCACTGTTTTGATCATGCTATAAAATCCTTTTCTGTAAAGATTGACATTATCTTCTTAATTATCATATAAAACAGGGAAAAAAACAAGAGATAAAATGCAACATTCTTGTGAAAATTTAAAATAAATGCTAATATAGAAACATTATAGATGGACGAGGTAAAAAAGATGAGATTACGAAACGTAAAAGGCTCCAGAGAAATGATTGCCACAAATGATTTTGTCGTGCATGAAGAAGAGACAATGAAGGGAAAGTGGCATGATTTTTTTGAAAATGAAAATCCGATTCATATCGAAGTGGGAATGGGAAAAGGCAGATTTATTATAGATATGGCAAAGCTGCATCCGGAGATCAATTATATCGGTATTGAGAAATATTCGAGTGTGCTTGTCCGGGCAATCGAGAAGCAGACAATCGAGCAGCTTCCGAATCTGGTGTTTATCCGAATGGATGCGGAGGCAATCGAAAATGTATTTGAAAAAGATGAGGTTGCCTATATCTATCTGAACTTTTCTGATCCGTGGCCGAAGGATCGTCATGCGAGACGGCGCCTGACATCGGTGCAGTTTTTGAACCGGTATGTGAATTTCCTCGCAGCAGATGGAGGGCTTACATTTAAGACAGACAACCGCCCGTTGTTTGATTTCTCACTGGAACAGGTAGAACTTGCCGGTTGGGAGATGGTCAACTATACGTTTGACCTGCATCATAGCGAGTATGCGGAGGGTAATGTCATGACGGAGTATGAAGAGAAGTTTTCTGCGATGGGAAATCCAATCTGCCGCATGGTCATCAAACCACCAAAAAAGAAATAACAAAAACGTGTAAAAAAAGAGATTCCGGTGCATACTATGGTAGTAAGATACATGCCGGAGTCTCTTATGGGAAGAAAAAAATGTGGTTTTAAACTTACAAATGCAGTGTACTCGAATCCCTGTCTGAATCGAAAACTGATGAATCTTGGACGCAATATACACACAGTATGTTGTATTCTGAACCGGCTGGAGACAATTAGTGCATGCAAGAAGTTAAGGAAATAAAGGGTTTGCGGGCTTTTTGAAAAAAATCTGAAAAAAATGTGAAAAAAAGCTTGCATTTTGTAAATGAATGTTGTATACTCCATATTGTTCTGATGAAGAACACATGGTAAGTGAAAATTCACTACGGGCCGCTAGCTCATTTGGTAGAGCACCTGACTCTTAATCAGGGTGTGCGGGGTTCGAGCCCCCGGCGGCCCACTTGTAAAAGCATCGGTTTTGCAGAAGAAGCTGCGGAGTCGGTGTTTTTTTTGTATTTTCGGTTTTACACAGATGAAATGCAGAGAATCATGCAGAATTTACAATGTAAGTGCAGAAAGCGTGTAGAAGATGATTTATGAAAAGATGATTGAAACTGAAAATTCAGATCCGATGCGAACCGCATGGACAGATTACCGGCAGACATTGACCAGTTATGTCTTAGAGGGGATTGAGAGCTATTACCGGCGGGCACATCTGGCAAGACAGGGAAAATTGCGGGATCAGGCGTTTACTTTGGAGGCGGATGTACCTTTGGAAGCGAAACCGGTAGTTGCTATCTGGGGTGCCGGTCGATGCAATGATCTGGATCTGGAAATGCTGGCACCCTATGTGCGGTTTGTACTGATTGACCGGACGATGGAGGATATACAGGCGGCACGGGCGCGATATGGATTATCAGAGGCACAGTGTGTCTGTGTGGATTTGCGATTCTGGGAAATCTATGAGGAAGAGGAACGGTTTTTTGAGACATTGCTTGCGAATGGGGACGATCTGCATTTGTCAGAATATCTGCGTCAGGTCATGGAGTCAGTGGCGGAGCAACAGCCAACATTTGCGGGATATGAAAAGGCATTTGATTTCAGTGTCGTGTGTGGACTTGCCAGTCAGTTAAATGCGCGGTTTGCTGGGCTGCTGCAATTATATGGAAAAGATCTGCGCAGACTGCCAAGGACGGCTGCCATGATGAAGGAAATGAATGTGCAGGCAGCAGGGCGGTTGATGGATGCCATTATGGTGACAACAAGCGGCGCTGTTTTCGCGGCAAATGAGATATATGCAGCGTTGCCTGCGCGCGAAGAACGGCTGGCAGAATATGCTCAGATCTGGACGGAGGAATGGGAACAGCTTCTGACAGCAAAGACAGAAACACAGATTCTGCCAGAGGATGTAGAAGGCATTACTTGTCAGGTTGCAGGCAGCCGGGAATTTGAACTGCATCTGATGCAGGCACAGAAGGCGGGAAAGCTTGTTTTCCGGCATCGGAGTGGGTGCGTCTGGCCATTTTCAGAAGAAAAATATTATTTTATGGATGTTTTGACGGCATATTTCATAAATAAAGAAATAAAATAAAAAAATAACTTTCATAAGTTAGGAAAGCCTTTTTGAGTGGCTGTTTTGTTGAAAAAAGAAAGTTCCTATGGTATCATAACGGAGATTGGATATAAATAGCATTATTCCGAAGAGGGTATCTATGAAATTATATGTAACAAGACATGGACAGACACAGTATAATATAGAGGTTCGAATCTGTGGAAGAGCAAATGTGCGACTGACGGAAAAAGGAATCTCACAGGCACATGAGCTGGCACAGAGCATGCAGGATACGGATGTGGATCTCATCATTTCATCACCGCTTGTGCGTGCAAAGGAGACTGCAGATATTGTCGGTGCAGCGATCGGTGTGCCGGTAGAAGTGGATGATCGCCTTGCAGAGCGTGATTATGGCGTGATCGACGGAACCTATGAGGGAACGCCGGGATTCATGGAGCAGTGGGTACAGTTTGGTTACCAGTATCCAGAGGGTGAGTCGCTGCTTAAAGTTGTACAGCGTGTGTATAATTTTCTAGATGATATCAAGCAGCGCTATGCGGATAAAAAGGTCATGGTGATCAGTCATGGCGGTGTGTGCCGGGTGATCAACTCATATTTTGAGAGTCTGGATAATGAAGATTTTTTCAAGTTTAATCTGGGAAATTGTAAAGTTCTTCAATATGATCTCTAAAAAAGAAGATTATGTAAAATATGTAATAAAATAGTCACAATCTAGCATAAATTCCTTGAATGAATGAGGGGTTTATGCTATTATTTTTTTATCACTTCTTATTAGAATTAAGAGGGTTATTTAGGAGGGAAGATTTATGAATTGTACGATGTGTGGAGCGATTATACCAACCGGACAGACAAATTGTCCAATGTGTGGAGCTCCAGTTCAGGCAGAGCAACCTGCAGATAATGCACAGCCAGTGCAGCCACAGATGGGATACCAGCAGCCAATGGGACAGCCGGTACAGCCACAGATGGGATACCAGCAGCCAGCAGGACAGCCGGTGCAGCCACAGCAGCCGATGGGCGGTTATTATCAGCCTAGAAGCAATAACGCAGCGGCATTTGGTGCAGGAATCAATGGATATCTTGGATATGTGAAGGAAAATCCTATGAATATCCTGAAGATCGTTGGAGCATTTTTTGTGTTCCTTGCAACTTTAATCCCATGGGCACATGCAACTTACTGGGGTGTTACAGAGCATTGGAATCTGTTTAAGGCAGGTGGATTTAACCGCTTCATCGCAATCATTGTGTTACTGCTTTCATTGGTACTGATTGCATGGGAGGTTGCAGATTTTATTCCTGTTCCACAGATTGCAAATGTGAAAGCAAAGTTACAGGCGATTCCATACTTTGAGTTTATTCTTCTTGGTGTCATCTTTGTATTTGTATTGATCGCAACAATTCGTCACGGTTATGCACATTCAGATGGTACGACGATTAACTTCAGGGAGTATGGTATTAAGGTAGGTATTTCAGCCGGTGTGATTTTTGCATACCTTGGTGTGATTGCTGCCGCAGCTCCAAGAGTGTTAGACAAGCTTGGAATCAAGATCGGAAACAAATAATACATAAGTAAGAAAATGGCTGTCGAGCCGGTATGGTTCGGCAGCCATCGTTGTATATGATGGTCTGGAGGGTGATAGAACATGGTATGTAAGGAATGTGGAAAAGAGATTCCAGAGGGTGCGCTTTACTGTGAGTCTTGCGGTGCACCATTGGAAGAACCCATTGTTCTGAAGGTATCGAAAGAGGATATCAAGCGGGCAGAAAAGGAAGAGAAGGCAAAGGCGAAGGAGCGGGCAAAGCTTGCTGCAAAAAATACGGTAAAGCAGGTGCCAGAGAAAAAGCATCATCGTAAAGCTGCCGATACGAGCAAGGCAATCGACATCGTTGGATATTTCCAGTCCATCGGTGGAGATATGAACCTGTTGCTGGCGTTTGTCGGTTCGATTTTGTTATATCTGGCGCCGTTTATGAACTGGATATGGGAGAAGCTTTTTGATGTGAAGCGTAAGGCGAATCTGTTTGAGATCGGTATGAAGAGCTCCATGGTAGAAGAAGATGGAAGCATCCTGGCGATGGGAGAAACCATTGTGCTGGTGCTTGGTATCATTGCAATCTTAGTCGGAGTCTGGATGCTGTTGTTGTCTGCCTGCGATTATATCAAGTGGTTGCGGAAATATGCGGCAAATCCGATTATGCGGTTTGCACCAATTCTTGTGATGCTTGTCATCTTTATTATCGTGATCAACAATAAGCATTACACACAGTCGCTGCGTGTGTTAGAGGACAATGTCCGACTTGCAAAAGAGCTTGGAACCTCATCGAATTATGATGCCGGAAGAGGACTTGGACCGGTCTTTTATGTAGTGGGACTTGTGATTTATACACTTGGAACGGTTGGAGATTTTTTGGAACGGAAGCGTAAAAATGGATAATCAGAATCAATATGGAAAAAGTAAATTTGTGACAGCGAGTATGCTGCTAGGCATCTTGTCTGCAGTTTTGTTGACAGTGAGCCTATTTGTACCTGCTATTGATCTGTCCGCATATCATGCACAGGTACAGATCCGGTACAGCATTATGAAGATCTGTGAAAATGTGGGGTTAATCTCTGATATGTGGCGTGGAATTCCGATTGGAATCCTGATTGCCGCGGTGGGGATGCTCGTGTTATCCTTTGTCAGGATACCGCCCCTCAAGGCGATACCCTGTATGATTGTTGTGTGTATGATTATCATAGCGCTTGTAGATATGGGAAATGTAACGGCATGGATCTCTAAGATGCTTGCTCGTTTTATTTCTTCACAGGTATCCTCCGGTTCTTCTGTGTCCGGGGCGACGATCTGGAAGAGTTTTCAGGCAGGCATCTACCTGCTTGCAGCGGGGCTGGTGAGTGGTATCGCCAGCTGCTTTGTATCCAATCATCAGGCGTAAATTATTCGCCAGTGATTCCGTCGATTTCCTCCTTGCAGTGTTTACCATCTGCAAGGAGTTTTTTTAATGTTTCTGCATCGTCGTTCTCCATTGCAGTTTTGTATTCCTTCAAAGCCGTGATAAAATAGTCAAGTTCTTTGATCAGATGTTTCTTATTTTCCAGAAAAAGCTCTGTCCACATCGTTTCGTTCAACCATGCAACACGTGTCAGATCCTTGTAGCTTCCGGCAGAAAAACCATCGTGATTTTTTGCTGTCGGGCTTTTCACGTAAGCATTGGATACAACGTGTGCCATCTGGGATGTGAATGCAATCATCGCGTCGTGACGGTCGTAATCGCAGATTGTGAATTTACCGAAATGAATCGGAGACAGCAGTTTCTTCGCGCGCTCGATGGATTTCGTATCATTCAGATCTTCTGGAACAAGTACCATAGAAGCTCCGTTGTACATTGTCTTTGTGCTGTATGCGTAGCCGGAAAAATGACGGCCTGCCATTGGGTGTCCGCCGATAAAAGTAAAGCCATATTGTTTGGCGATAGGGTAGCAGGATTGGCAGATCAGCTCTTTTGTACCACAGCAGTCGATCACCATCGCATCTTTGCGGATATAAGGTGCCATCTTTGTCAGATAGTCAATGCAAAGCTGCGGATACAGACAAAGCAAAATCAGATCGCAGTCTTTGATATTCCCTTCGTTTAATTCGCCGTCAATGGCTTTATCGTTATACGCAGCCTGAATCACTTCTTTGCTGCGGTTATAAGCAAGAACCTTGTGTTCGTCGTTGTCACTGTATGCTTTTGCAAAAGAACCACCGATCAGTCCAAGTCCAACAATTCCGATTGTCATAATATACCTCCATGCTGTGACTGTAATTCAAATAAATATGGTAAGATTGGCACAGCTTCAATCATCGACAACAGTATAACGCTTTAACGCGATAAAGTAAAGTAAAAATTTAAATGTATAAGACTGGTAAAACGTGGCAACACTCCTAGTACACAACAGGCGCAGAAGCAAAGTTGCGGAATACCTTGAAAAGGGGAAGGACTATGAGCACGAAAAAGAAGTTATATATTGTTGTACTTATCTGGGCAGCAGTTGCGCTGCAAATCTTTATTACGAAGCGGATTGACCGGGAGAGCCAGATGGTGACACAGGTCATGAGTGATGGCGTGGAAAATGTGACGGCGGCAGAGGTAAAACTGTATGCGCATTATGGCGATGAGACGATGACCGAAGCCGCACGAGAGAAAATCCTGCAACGGGTTGGAGAAAAGCTGGGAATCATATCTGGCTATGACATAATTACAAGTACTGAAGGTGAAAATACTTCGACAACGTTTGTGAAAAAGGGTGAAAATGGAGATACGACAATCCGGTTGATTTCGATGGAACAGACAAACGCCGATGGTTCGACCATACAGGAGAATTATCTGATGACAGAGATTGCATTGAAAAATCAGTCGACAGAAAATATCTACCGGTGTAAGGAACAGCTCGATCAGATCTACACAGATCTGGGGCTCTCTGGCAGCAGCAATCTCTATCTGTGCAGTCAGGAAAAAGGGCGGATGACCGAGGATGAGATGCAGAAAACAACCGCAGATTTCTTCGATACCATGCATGCAAAAAAGCGCAATGAAATCGAATTACAAGATACGCTGTGCATCTATGGATACAGCGATAATGTCCCGGAATATGTGTATCAAAATGATCACAAGGTAAATGTGAATATTGCTTTCACGTACGATGAAGCAGAAGACATCACGTATATACACCGCGGACTGCCATTCATAGATAAATCATTTTAACCAAAGAGTAAGCGTAGTCGTGTAAATCTGTAAACAAGATGAGCCATGATTATAATTTTTAAACAGACCATTGAAGCACGCCGGCACTTAATGAGTGCGTAGCACGAATTTAGTACCGCTGCGTGATGAAGTGAGCGGGAGCGCGTCTGTGTAGAATTATAATCATGGCTCATCTTTATAATATTCTGTAGCCCGACTACGCGTATTTTTAGTAGGAAATAATCTCGTATCCATCCTCGGTGACAAGTACCTGAATCTCCCACTGTGCAGATGGAAGTCCATCTTCGGTGTAAACTTCCCAGTCATTTTCTTCGTCGACGAAGATGTCCGGCTTGCCCATGTTTACCATCGGTTCGATCGTGAACATGAAGCCAGGAACCATAAGCATTTCTGTACCTGCTTTAGAGTTGTAGCTTACCCAAGGTTCTTCGTGGAACTCGATGCCGACACCGTGTCCACCGATTTCGCGGACAACAGAATATCCATTTGCATAGACATAATCATGCACTGCCTGCCCCATGTCGCCGAGGAAGCCCCAAGGTTTTACCTGTTCGAGACCTTTGAGCATTGCTTCCTTTGTGACATCAACGAGTTTCTTCTTCTCCGGGCTGACATCACCGATACAGAACATACGGGAAGAGTCGGAGAAATAGCCGTTCAGGATTGTAGAGCAGTCTACGTTGATGATATCACCGGATTTTAAGATAACATCTGGTGATGGGAATCCGTGGCAGACCTGATCGTTGACGGAAGTACATACACTGTATGGGAATCCTTCGTAGTTTAATGGTGCTGGAATACCGCCCATATCGGTTGTCATATCGTAGACGATCTTATCGATCTCTGCGGTAGACATACCCTCATGGATTGTCTTCTGAATCTCATCCAGTACAGCGATGTTGATTTTTGCACTTTCCTTGATCTTCTCAATCTGCTCTGCATTTTTGATTAGGTTATGAGTAGGAACGATGTGCCCCTGATGTGCAATTTTTGCAATCTTATCGTCGAACATTTCATGACAGACTTTGTATTTTCTGCCGCTGCCACACCAGCAAGGATCGTTTCGGTTAATTTTCTTTGACATGATTACGCCTCTTATATTTATATTTGTGGTTTTACGCATAGGGCGGAAAAAACCACATATATTTTAGCAAAATAGTTTCGTTTGCGCAACCTGCGTAGATGAAACGTTTTATCATCTGCAAGGATTTGAGATAGAACGCGGATGAAGAAATGGGGGATCATGGGGGATTGTAATGAGAAAATGTTGAATAAAGGGCGAAGCGGGAGGCAGTTTATGATTTTGGTTCTGGTTGCGCTGGCGTGTGTGTCATCCGGGTGTCGCAAGCAGGAGGCGAGAGAACGACAGGATCTGGATTTTACGGTGTGCGCAGAGACAGAACTGCCGGATGATCTGCGGCAGATCATAGAGGAGAAGAAGCTGCATGCATTCCAGATGAGTTATACGACGAAGGATCATCTGTATATTGTGGTTGGATATGGGGAACACGACCGTACCAATCTGTGTGTGGTTGTGGAGGAACTGTATAAGACTGACCGGGCAATCTATATAAAGACCGATCTGAAGACCGAGGCTGAGATGGAGGGGGACATTTCCGGTGTTGCATCAGGGACAGATTCCAACACGCCTGACGGGCAGACAGGAACATCGTCGATGTATCCGTATATTGTAATCCGGTTGCCGCGGCTGGAGCTGCCGGTATTGAATGTATCGTAAGTACGGCTTCTATATGCGCGCAAAAATATTTACGGTAAATTATCATAATTCAGAGAGCATTGGAATACATATAAAGCAGAGGGTAAGAATCTAGTTTGGTGGAGGGAGCTATGGAATTTTCGAAGAAGGAAATACATACAAGCGTGTTGACGCAGTCCAAATATTCACAGATAACAGTTGATGATGATTTTACGATTCCGGATAGTAAAGGCGATATGGAAAAAATCGTTGCCAAGGAAGGTCATATTCTGTTGGAGTCCATGATTCCGGAGGATGGAAAAGTGCGGATCACCGGATCGGTCTGCGTGCGTGTGCTGTATCGTACCGGGGGCGATATCCCGCGGCTGTGCCAGTTCCAGAGTGAGATTCCATTTGAGGATGTTGTCAACTGCGATGGCGTGTCTTCCTCTAGTCAGGTGGATTGCCACAGTCAGTTGGAGGATCTGACGGTGAGCATGATCAATTCGCGCAAGCTGGAGGTTCGCGGACTGATTGGAACAAGTGTTAATGTGTATGAAGAGATGTGCATCGATGCGGCGACAGGGATTGAGCAGGGGGAAGGCGTTGCCTGTCAGTATCGCGACGTTACATATAGTCAGGTCGTGCTCGCCAAGCGCGATGTCCTGAAGGTGCGGGAGGAGCTGGAAATCCCGCAGAACAAACCGAATATCCAGGAGATTTTGTGGCAATGTGTCGCGCTTCGGAACATGGAGACGAAGGCGGGCGATGAGAAGCTTCTGGTGCGTGGAGAAATCGAAATCTTCATCTTATATAAAGGGGGCGAGGAACGGCTCCCGGTACAATCCATTTTCTCGGTGCGGTCGCTCTATCGTGAGGTGCCTTGCAGTGGTGCAGCAGAGGGCATGGTGCTGGATGTCGATTATGTGCTTGGCAAGGGGGAGATCACAATCCGGCAGGATGCGGATGGTGAGGATCGCGTGTTTGGCTGTGACTATAATATTGATATGAATATCAAGTTGTATGAGGACTGTTCATGCCGGATGCTGTCCGATGTGTATTCGCCGAGCGCGGAGCTTGTACCGCAGTTTGAGGTGATGGATTATGAGAATCTGCTGCTGCGCAATGCAGCGAAGGCGAAGGTGTCTGCCAGAAAACAGATCGGTGGAGATAAGGCGAAGCTGCTGCAGATCTGTCATGTGTATGGCGATGTCGATATTGATGATGTTGTTGTCGGGGAAAATGGGGCAGAGATCACAGGCGTTGTAAAATGCTGTGTGCTGTATATTGCGACCGGAGATGATCCGATGAGCAGTGTCGAGGTGGAGATTCCATTTTCGTATACGGCGGATACGGTACCGCTCGCGCAGGAGGACTCGGTGCGTATCCATCCGTGCATCGACCAGCTTACTGCGTCGTTATTAAATAGTGAAGAAATCGAGATTAAGGCACAGATCAACCTGAACATCTCCGTCTTTGCAAAGGGTGAGAGTCAGGCGATGACGGATCTGCAGATCCTGCCGATTGATGAGGCGAAGAAGGCGGCACAGCCGGGCATCGTCGGGTATGTCGTGCAGAAGGGCGACAGCATGTGGAGCATTGCGAAAAAATACTATGCATCGATTGATGCCATCAAGCAGTTGAACAATCTGGAGTCCGATTATGTATCAGAGGGTGACCGGCTGCTGATCGTGAAATCTTAGATCTTCCTATAATATAAAGTAAATAGAAAATCACGGAAATCCATGTTGCAGATGCGGCATGGATTTCTGCCGTTATGAGAAAATAAATAGATTGTGAAGAAACGCTTGCGTTGGTATAATAAAAACAGATTGTTTGTAACGGGAGGCTTTCAAGAATGAAAACGTTAACGAGAAATGCATATGCAAAGGTGAATCTGGCATTGGATGTTTTGCGCAGACGCGAGGATGGTTATCATGATGTCTGCATGATCATGCAGAATCTAAGCTTATATGATACATTGACATTTACAGTGGAGGAAGCGGATACGCTGACAATCACACTGGCGTGTGATAAAGCATTCGTGCCGTGTGATGCGCGTAATCTTATCTACAAAGCAATCGCACTGATGGGGGAAACGTATCATCTGACCGGGCATGTCCATGTGGAGCTGGTGAAACGAATCCCGGTCGAAGCCGGTATGGCAGGTGGCAGTACGGATTGCGCCGCGGCATTTCATGCGATGCGGGAGTTGTATGGACTGGACGTCAGTGATCAGGAATTGATGAAGCTCAGTGTGAAACTGGGGGCGGATGTGCCGTATTGTATTATGGCAAAAACCGCGCTTTCCGAAGGTATCGGCGAGGTGCTGACAGAGGTGGCACCGTTGCCGGATTGTTTTGTCGTTGTGGCGAAACCGACGATATCGGTCAGCACGAAGATGGTATATGAGAACCTGCATGCGAACGAGCTGCAGCACCACCCGGATGTTGCGGGTATGGTGGACGCGCTGAAGCAGGGAGATCTGTCCGGTGTGGCAAGCCGCATGGAAAATGTCTTGGAGACAGTCACAACGAAGCTTTACCCGCAGATCGAGGAGATCAAACAGACAATGAAAGAGTCTGGTGCCGAAAATGCGATCATGAGCGGCAGCGGACCGACGGTGTTTGGTTTATATACAGAGAAAGCGACTGCAGAGCAGGCGGCAGAGAAAATCCGGCAGCAGTACGGACTTTCCGAGGTATATGTGACACAGCCGTGTTAGAGTTGGCTGAGATTTTTGCAGAATCGTGAGAAATAATCATACTTTTTGAGAAAAATACTCTGGTAGAAATAAAAAATATGCTTGAAATATTTGTCTATGCATAGTAATGTATATTGTATACACGTTGAATTTATTTTGATGTATATGGGGAACGAAGAAGGTAATGGAAATCGGAATGGATAAGTTTTGACAGGAAGGTAAGGAGGTAGCAGATATGAAGTTGGATATGAATATCGATGAGTATCTTCCACTTCGGGAGGTTGTATTTCATACATTGCGCAAGGCAATCATACAGGGAGAATTGCAGCCGGGAGAGCGTCTGATGGAGGTTACACTGGCGAACAAGCTTGGTGTCAGCCGGACACCGGTACGTGAGGCAATCCGGATGCTGGAGCTGGAAGGTCTGGTTGTTATGATTCCGCGGAAAGGTGCGGAGGTTGCGAAGATTACAGTGCGTGACTTAAAAGATGCCTTGGAGGTTCGAATGGCAATTGATTCATTGTCGGTCAAGCTTGCCTGCGAGCGATTGGATGAGGATGATAAGACAGAGATAAAACAGGCATGCGTGGCATTTCGTGAAGCGGTCAAATCAGGAAATGTGCAGGCAATTGTGGAGGGGGATGAACGTTTCCACAACACAATCTACCGGGCATCGAAGAACCAGAAGCTGATTACGATTGCGATGAATCTGCGGGAACAGGTGTATCGATACCGGTTTGAATATGTTAAGGATTTTTCGTATCATGAGAATCTGATCCGGGAGCATGATCAGATTACAGAGGCGATTTTGAAGGGCGACGTAGAGACAGCACAGAAGATTATGAAGGAACATATTTATAATCAGGAGCAGATCGTGATACGGAATTTGCAGAAGGAAGCATAAGTAAACAGGAAAACAAGAGAGAGGTGCAGAGCACCTCTTTTTTTGTGTGCCCACAAATATATTTCCACAAAACACAGTTATGTTGTTGTATAGCGACAAAATATAGTAGATAATCATTTTAATCGGCTGTTGAAAAATTTGACTTGATTCATGCAAAAATTGCATCTGATTATGCAAAAACGGACAGATGAATTGTAATGAACAGGGATTCATGCAAAACTTGGGGTTGACGGAAAAAATCTTCGATTCGCGGAAAATGAATCGAAAAAATGTTATGCAGACGGTAGAATGAAAAAAACATTGAAAAGAGGTAACGGGATGAGCGAAGAAAAACTATTTGATGTGAATTGGGATCAGAGAAAATGGGAGACACCTGCGAGCGCACAGGATATGAAGCTGTACAGCTATCCACCGAGAACGATACGGAATATGTCAGTTCCGGGATTTCTGACATGGCTGGTGCTGTTGCTGGCATCGATTGGCGGACTTCTGTATACTGCATGGATGACAGTGACTGGCGACTATGAGGATGGAAAGGTAAACACGGTACTGGGAGTCGTAAGCTTTGTCGTGCTGCTTTGCTGTCTGATCTACAAGACAAATTATAAGAGAAAGCTTATTACATATACCGATGTGTTACATGCGGTGTTGATTGATAATGCGAAACATGCGTATGTTGTACATTTGAATAAGGATGCTTTTCTGGGAGCAACCGGACTGGGTGCATATAGAGTTCACACTGTCCAGGCGCAGGGGGTAAGTGTAACACATGTCGGACAGGCAATGGGTAGCCGAGACATGGAGCAGAAAGCAATCAAGATGATTCAGCATAAGGATTTCCTGTTGAAGCGTATTCAGGAGAAGCCGGTTTTTCAGGAGATGATCGAGAACGGTACCTTTGAGCAGGTGGCTTTGCCGGTTGAGAAGATTCTGAAGTTCAAGAATCCGGGTGCCTGTTTCGTAGTTACGTATGCATATAAATGGAATGGCAGTGAATATACAGACACGGTTCGCTTCTATCATTCTATGCAGGATTATAAGGAGCTGCTTGCATATTTCAAGGAGCGGTATGAGGCAGAAAAATAAAGGTATGAAAAAAACAGGTGTATTGGGATTCGTGATTCTGTGCCTGCTCAGCGGGTGTGCACAGCAAAGCACAGAATCCACAGAGGCGACAACGGTCGCTGCAGTGGAAGCAGAAGTATTGGAGACGGTCGAGCTTAAACGTGCAGAAGTTGGTGATATCGTGCAGATGGGAACCTATGAGCAGGACGGGGATACGGAGACAGAGGACCCGATCTATTGGGATGTATTGGACAAGGACGGGGATTCAATATTGATTATCTCGCATGACGTGATTGGCTATCAGCGGTTTTCTGACAGCCCCAATTGTGTGATATGGGAGGATTCCCAGATACGGACATGGCTGAATGAGGAGTTTTATACGGACGCATTTGATAAGGAAACACAGGCGCGTATCAAAGGATACGTCACATCAGGAGTAGATGAGGCAAATCAGGAGTCGAGGGGTGATGCGACGGATCGGATATTCCTGCTGAGCCAGAAGGAAATCGAGAAGTATTATGGGCACAAATTACCAAAAGCAGAAGCACTTTTATGCAAACCAAGCAAGGCTGTTTTACAGCGCTACGAAGAGATAGAGCAACAGCGCGTGCGTGAAAAAGTACCATTCGTGACAAGTGTTCCAGATGCATCGGAAGGGATTTCGTGGATGTTGCGGTCAACCGGAAAGTCACAGAATCAAATCTCCATTATTCGAGGGGACGGGTATTATTCACAATGTCTGGCAGATTACTATCAGGGTGTTCGTCCGGCTATGTGGATCGATGTAGGTGATGAAAACGGAGAGGGGCAAGCGTTACAGGAATGAAAAAAATAAAATTATATGTTCTTATTACAGTCGTAAGTATCGTTTTACTCGCATGGTTGCTGGTGGTGGTTATCGTATTTCAGAAAAACCATGCGGATATCTTTTTCTTCGACAATAACAAAGAGATTGAATATCAATATGGAAACTACAAGGCGGATGCGCTGGTTGTGGATGGATATGTATATCTGTACAGAAGTGTCGTGGAGCTGGGAAATTATGATAAAAAAGAAAAATTAGAGAAATGTGGAAATAACGTCATATATCGTCTTTCCCCGGATGGAACGTATGAGGAGTTTTACGAATTTGAAGATGAAGATGCCCTCTATTATGACGTGAATTCCAAGCTTTATTATTATGATGAGCATTTCTATATCATGATTGGTCAGCGGGTGTATCGTATAACAAAGGATGGAAGCAGTGCGCAGGTTATCTATGAAAATACCGGTGGCAATGGTATTTTTCGGATGTTTGGAATCCGGGAGCATTATCTGCTGCTGGCAAATCATAATGAAGTGCGTTATCTGGATATGCGTAAATGGGACTGGAGCACGCCTATCGACTTTGATCAGATGCGTGTTTTGAAATATGTGTATGCGCTGGACGCAGATACTTTTTATAATTGGATGATCAGTGGTGTTACCAAGCATTCTCCGAAGCGGCTGCAGGATGCGAATGCAGCAATAGAAGAAGAGACAGATATTGAATGCATAAATATCTATCAGGATGCCGTCTATTATGTGCAGGAAAATGCTGAGAATCATGCGTACACGATAAAATACAAATCTTTGACGTCAGATGAGGAAGAAGATTTGCTCACGGTGAATCCGGATGGGAAATTGAGGATATTATCGTTGGCCGTCAGCGAGGATTTTATCATCTATGATCTTGGATCGTCAGAGTATGGTCAAAATTATGAATATGGAGAGAATGTGGATGTACGTATAATATGGAACCGGCATACAGGGAAATGGAAATCTATTAGTTACAAATAAGAGGACTCAGATCATATATTTATCTGCAACTGTGGAATGAAGAAATCGGAGAATGAACAGGCGTAGACAGATTCGGTATGAGGGGGTAGAAGGAATGAAAAAATGGTGTATTATGCTTGCGTTTGCAATGCTTTTACTAAGTGGATGTGGAAAACAGGCGGAGTCAACTGAGGTGGATACAGAGGAATCCAATACAGAGGAACCGGAACCTGCTACGACAGAAGCATTGGAAACAGTGGTACTGAAAGATGCAAAAATTGGAGATATTGTGCAGATGGGAACCTACGAACAGGACGGAGATGCAGAGACAGAGGACCCAATCTGCTGGGATGTGCTGGATAAGGATGGGGATGCGGTGTTGCTTATATCGCATGATGTGATCGCCTATCAGAGATTCTCGGATAACCTAAAATGTGTAATATGGGAGGATTCCGAGATACGGACATGGCTGAATCAGGAGTTCTATGCAGAGGCATTTGACGAGACAGAGCAGGCAAGTATACGGGAGACAACGTTGGAGAATCTATCTACAGCGGGATTTGCTGCGCATGTAGACCCATCCGGGGATGTACAGGTACGGGAGAGCAGACCGGATACAAAAGATAAAATATTCCTGCTGAGTTGGAAGGAAGCAGAACAATATTATGGAAATCGTTTAACGGATGCATCTGTTCTTGGACGAAGACCATCGAGGGCAGTTTTGCAGAAGCGGAAAGCGATATTTACAGATCTTATAATCGAGGAGCTTCCAGCGATGTATCCATATTCCCGACATCTGCCTGATGGTACGGAGCGGTTACCGTGGATGCTGCGGTCAACGGGTATGAAGGATTACACGATCTTAGTGATTGGATACGAGGGAAAATGGGATCAGGACTATCCAGATTCTTATAACGGCGTGAGACCTGCAATGTGGGTAAACGTGGGTGATTAGTGTCAAAGGAAGCAAGAAGCTGTTGATACGCGGGTGATCTGGAACCGGCATATCGGAGAGATACAGCAAACAACCTCGTACCGGTAAACATGGGAGGAAATAGCAATGGAAGAGAATACCGAAAGAGATGAAGTCTATGAGCAGTTCATGCAGGACTTGCAGGCAAAGAAGAAAAGGCAGGTAAAGCGTACGATCAGAGAAGTGATCATGGTTGTGATCATACTTGGAGTAATTGGCTTTGTCGTTTGGTTTCTGACAGATCCTGAGGCATCGGAGAAGGTAAGCCTTCGAAAAGAGAAAGCGCCGGTTGCTTATGCGGACATTCCATTTACGACGAAGGATGTATCCAGTATGGAATTTGCGATTGCCGGGAAGGTTATGACATTTCCGTGTACAACGTCAGATCTGTATGATGCAGGGTACAGCATGAATGAAAGTGATGCGAAGATCATGTTGGGAAAACCAACCTCTCTGATGATAGATGGATATAAGGCATATGAGACAGCGATCTGCAAGATGGAGGCGCGTGATTTTAAGAGTGAGTTTGATGTATCGGTAATCAATACAGGCACGAAGGAGACAGCCGCTGTGAATTGTCCGATTCATACGATATGGTTCGATGAGCAATTTATGTTGTGCAATGGACTCAGTCAGACGAGCACGTATGAGGAGATACTTGCTGCGATGGGAAAACCGGATGAAGAAAAAGAGATTAGTTCAATGAAGGATCTCTACTATGAGTATGAGACGAATATTGGAACTTGCACGATTATCTTTTCATTCCGTGATACCTATACCGGATTGGAGGGGAAAGCATGTGATCGGATTTGGTTGACGATAGATTGAAGGGAGAATGGGATGTCTTTAAGCAGGAAACAAAAGATAATTATATTTGCAATGATACTTGTTGCCTGTGCTATTGGCGGCGGGGTATTTTACAAACGACATTCTGCACAAAAGGTAAAGAACCGGCTGTTTGAGAATCCATTTTCCGGAGTCATCATCTGGTGCTTCAAAAAGCGCGCCAATACTATTGTCTGAATCTGGATAAATGGGATTGGAGTCAGCCGATGGAGGTTGGACGTATGCGGCACTTGCTTAATATAGATACGGAACTTTTTGATTTATATGAGGGCGTTATTTATGGAAGCAGATATGAACTATCAGACAATGCGGTAGTTTTATTGGATCATCAATTAAAGGTTTGGAATGAAGAGGAAAAGGAATTGGAGAAGATTGCGTCTGACGTGTATTGCCTGAATGTTTATAAAGGAGATGCCTTTTATGCACAGAGCGTGGATGATGGCGTCTGCATAAAATACAGATCGTTCGATGGTGAGTCGGAAGTCGAACTGTTTACGATTAACCCGGATGAGAATAAGAGCATAAAATCGTTGGTGGTGAGTGATGATTTCATTATCTATGATCTGGGACCGGGCAATTATGAAGATGGTGTGGATATGCGGGTAATCTGGAACCGGAATACCGGGGAGACACAGGAGACGATTGTGTATCGGTGAAGCTGAGAATACGAAATAATTATTTGATATAAAATGGCACCGTCATAAAACGGTGCCATTCTGGATTATTGCTTTTTAGCTAACAATGCTTTCAACTGCGCAATTTCTTCTTTTGATCGCTGTAATTCATCTTCAGCCTGCTTTCGTTTTTCTTCCTCTTGCTTTCGCAATTCCGCTTCCTGTTTTTGCTTTTTTTCAGCCAGTTGTAATTCATCCTGCAGTTCTTCAATCATGTATTTCACTGTATTTTTATCTGCAATTTTTAACGCTTCTGAAAACATGTGAATCACCTCCTCAGGTTTATTAACATATGTACTCATTTCACGGAATATCGTTTCGCTCCACGGATAGCGTCTGATCACGCGCTCCACATCCGCGATTGTCTCTGCGGTCAGGATAGAAAGCCAGCCTTCCAAATCATTCATATTTGAATCAATGGTTTCCCGTGTATCTAGATTCTTATCATCAGTATATCCGTTTTGACAGAATACATCAAGTGCAATCAGAAAATATTCCTGTAGGAGTTCCAACGTGAGTTCGGTGTTAAATCGTGTTTTACCGTGATGGATATAAGCACCATGCAATAGCGGATTTTTAAAATCAGCACCTGTTTTTTCATATAGAATAATGGTGTATACTTTTTTCATGTCAGAATACATAAATTTTTTGTTCTCTTTTAGGCGTGTGTATTCACGAAGCAACAAGTCAGAAGAGTAACAGGAAATGCGTTCAGCAGTGAACATATATGGAATCTTCTGAATTTCGACATTTGCAAGTGAGCCATTACTTAATCGGACAACGATATCCATGATTAGCAGGGAATCAATGGAGATGGCTGTATTTTCCGATGGCAAAAGCCGTTCCACAACGACGGATTCACCCAAAATGGCACTGAGCAGATTTGACAACCAATCAGGATGTCTGTCCGGGTGAAACATACATTTGAAGAATGGATCGTAAGTAAGTGGCATTGTTTTCTTTCCCGTCATGTAATCAGCGAAGCGTTTTTTCCATGTTTCGTCAAGTGTGATATATTCTGAATATAGGTTTTGTGTTTTCATAGCTTCTTCGAGTTCGTTTACGGTCTGATAGAATGTATTCTGTGTGTCTGTGGTTATTGTTTCATTCGTCATAAGCTGTTCCTCCTAAAAAATAGATGTGTGCATGAAATTAAAGTTGTTAATGAGTAATAATTAAAATTTGCGCGCAAAAAGGGTAATGATTAGTATTCGAAGAATCGAAGATAAAAATATAAATTAATAGACTGTTACCGAACTACGCTATGAACGAGCGCTTCTCGACAACAAAGAAACTGTATCATGAATTACAGCAGATTGTAAAGAGATTTTTAGAAATGCAACTAATTATAGCATTTAAGGAACCTACACGTTTAATGCTATTGGTAATACCACAGTTGCCACGAAGAATCCTCCTTCAATAGAGTAATTGACAAAACCATGATTGTTCTCCACGGCATGCCGGATACTTTTGGTGCCGATGCCGTGCAGCTTCGTGTCCGTCTTGGTAGAGACGAATTGTCCATCACGTAAAACTGGTGCTTTGTCATAGGTATTTTTCACGATAATCACATAGAAGTTATTTTCATTTTTCTTTGTAATAGTCAGTTGTACAACACGAGAATTATCGCGCGCCAGACATGCTTCAATGGCGTTATCAAGCAGATTTGACAGAATGGATATGATGTCCGCGGACGGTAATTCGGCAAACGTAATATCCGGGAGTACATCGATCGACATCTGGATATTCTGCGATTGGGCAAGTTCAGATTTCTCAGTTAGAATTGCATTCAGAATATCGTTTTTGGAATAGCGCGTAAGGATGGTTGTATCTAACTTTGTATCCAATTCGGAAATGAGCGCAAGTGCCTGATCTGGATGTCCGTCGTCAAGCAGTATGCGGATGGCTTTCATGTAATGGGTCGTATCGTGCACCAGCTCCTGCAAATGTTCATCCATTGTGAGCAGCTTCTGATAATAACTCAGTCGAAGCGACTGATCGGAGATGATCAGGCTGTTCTGCAGGTTGTGATTGAGCTGTTCCGTGTATCTCTGGAATGCGCGGAAGATCAGAATATTGCCAAACTGCATGATCGCAAAAAATACGCAGAGCAATATCCGCATGCGTGGAGATGATGCGAAGTCCAGACCAGAATAATATGTGAGCAGCATCATTGCAATGCATGCAATTGGAATACACAAATAGCATGCGAAAATCTTTCGATCCATGCGGGCAGCAGATTTGACAGAGGTCTGCTTATACAGGCAGCAGATCAGATAGGTCAGGAGCTTCAAAGTAAATATCTGCCAAGGAATCGTGGACAGATTCGCAACACTGCTGGAATGAAAAAGGTATGCAGGCAGATTCAATAAAACTGCAAATAAAAATTCGCAGCCGAAGAAAATCGCACACAAAAATACGATATACAGCAGTCGTTCTTTCAAGCTTGCTTCATAAAGAAAAGAGTAAAGAAGTAACAGGCAAATGAAAGAAAGCATATTCAGGTAGGAAATATGCAATGTGTTGATGCCAAAATAAATGCCGATAAAAGGAATCGCAATCAATAGGCGGTTTCGGAGGGGTTGAAAATTCGGACGAATTACAAAAAAAGCGTCAAAAAAGTCCGAAAATATAAGGTATTCTGCAATGCAACTGAATAATAAGATAATATAATCCATACTGTCTCCTAATCCTGTGATTTCATATAACGGAAGAACATTGCCTGAAACTCTTTCTGTCTGGAGCGAGAGATCGTCAGCATGCTATTATCCGACAGTGTCAGTTCGGTTGTATTCAGGTATGTTACATGCTGGAGATTCACTAAGTAACTGTTATGTGCATACGCAAAATAAAAATCATGCAGTAAAGCATGCAGATCACTCAGAGAATTTTTGCATAAGATCTTGTCATTGTAAGTATAATAGGGGCTCTTCTTAGATACATAAATCTTCGAACAGCCACGTCCGCGTGCGATATACATTATCTCGGAGGCCGGGAGCTTCAGTTGTGTGCTGTACCATCCGGCATGGATAAAAGGCTCTGGTTTTTTCGTCTGGATATGCGCGATGACAGGCGAGAGTTTTTCTACCATATGTGCGTCTGTCCATGCTTTGAGTAGATAGCGGTATGGTTCAGATTCAAAAGACTCTGGTGTCGGAGACTGCTTCCCGGAACAGAAAACCAGCGTGGAGCTTGGGAATTTCTCACGAAAAGATTTGGCAAATACCGTTCCATTTACATCTGGAAGTTGGATATCTAAGATCAGTAAATCAATCGTATAGAAATTTGGAAAGTCTGCTTCGAATTCACTTGCTGAGAGGTAGCTGTAGAATTTGCAGGTTTCTGATGGTAGTCCTGCGCGAAGCAATAAACATTTCATATGATCTATAAATAAAGTATCATCATCACAAATAACAATATGATACATAGTCTGGAGTCTCCTTTTAATAACTCAATTTAATAAAATACTTGTTCTATTTTATCATATATATTTTGGAAAAAAAGATGTTCCTGTGCAAAAACTGCATCGCAATCTGCAAAAATCGACATGGGGGTTGAATACGAAATGCGTCCAAGTACTATAAAAGCGGGTACAGCATTTGAAAAAATTAAGGAAATAGAGGAGCGAGGACGTCAATGATAGCAGGAATTGTATATGTGATAGCAGGAATTTTTTGGGCATTTGTATGTGGGGAAGAAGTGAGAAAAAAGAACTATGATCCAACAGCATGGTATG